>Ga0078972_1000403_pt1 | contig 178379 bp, 158 predicted proteins | sample YelNatPaOPGAMG01_FD_67568 | JGI IMG/M metagenome (GOLD analysis project Ga0078972, IMG submission 67568) | Hot spring thermophilic microbial communities from Obsidian Pool, Yellowstone National Park, USA - OP-RAMG-01 (SPADES assembly) (version 2) | ecosystem: Environmental > Aquatic > Thermal... | reverse complement strand
TACCGAGGGTGTTCACCTCTTCCCATTCCGAACAGAGAAGTTAAGCCCCTCATGGCCGATGGTACTTGGGCCTTGTCCCTGGGAGAGTAGGTAGCTGCCGTATTTATCTAGCCTTCTTGTAAAACAAGAAGGCTTTTTTATTTGATGTATATACAAAAAAAAGTGGCTATTTTTTCAAATAACCACTTCTACTATTCGGTACATTCTTTTTTAAACCTCAGGCTCTTGCTGGCTTAAACAATGCCAACTACCTAATCCCCAAATAACATCCGTTGAATCTATACCAATCACTTTTCGATTTGGAAATAAGCTTGCTATAATTTCTAAAGCCTTTTCATCTTTACTGCAGCGATAGGTTGGAACAATAACTGATTTATTGGCAATATAAAAATTTGCATAGGAGGCGGGTAATCTTTGACCTTCATATATAACTGGTTCGGGCATCGGTAACTCAATTATATTTAATTGTTTCCCATTTAATAAACGCATTTGTTGCAGCTGCTTTAAATTATGTTGTAATAAATGGTAATTCTCATCATTTTTATTCTCTTCAATAACAGTAATTACGGTATCGGTATTTACAAAGCGAACAGTATCATCAACGTGTCCATCCGTATCATCTCCAACAATCCCTTCATCAACCCATAAAATTTGTTCAACACCATAATAATTGTGTAAATAATCTTCTATTTGTTTTTGTGATAGGTGTGGGTTTCTATTTGGATTTAATAAACATGCTGTTGAAGTAATCAGTGTGCCAGCATCATTAAAGTCCACAGAACCTCCTTCCATTACAATGCCCGGATGGAATACAGGTAGTCCTAACTTTTCTGCAATGCGAGTTGGGATTACATCATCTAAATCGTAGGGTGGATATTTATTTCCCCAGGCATTATAATTCCAATCAACAATTGCTTTTTTCTGTTCAGTTCGGTGAATTAAAAACGCAGGGCCATGGTCTCTGCACCAAGCATCATTAGTAGGGTGCTGGTAAAATTCTACGGCATTAGTGTTAACCCCATTTTCTTTTAAAATAGTACGGGCAAATTGTTCCATTGCTGCATCAGAAATATTAATGCAAACTTTTTCACCTTCGGTAAGTGTTTTAATAAATTCTGCATAAGGCTTATATATGGTGTGAATTTTTCCGGGCCAACTTGCTTCCTTATGTGGCCAACTTAGCCATGTAGCAGTATGTTTATGCCATTCGGCTGGGAAATAATAGCCTTGTTGTTGCGGTGTTAAGTTCATTATTGTTCGTCAATAAATCGTTTTGTAATAGGTTGATAGGAGTCGATGCGTCTATCGCGTAAAAAAGGCCAGTGTATTCTATAGCTATCAGATTTTGATAATTCTATTGGAACAACAGCCACTTCTTCTTGATCATGTGTAGCTTGGTAAAGTACAGTTCCAAATGGGTTGCTAACAAATGATCCGCCCCAAAATTTCATTAAACCATTTTGTTCAAATCCAACGCGGTTCACACTAACTACATGCACGCCATTGGCTATTGCGTGGCTGCGTTGCATAGTTTGCCAAGCATTGAATTGCTCTTTGTTTGTGGCTTCATCTTGTGAGGTAGCCCATCCAATGGCTGTTGGATAAAATAATATTTCTGCACCCATTAAACTAGTAATACGTGCTGCTTCAGGATACCATTGATCCCAGCAAATTAATACTCCAATAGTGGCGAATTTTGTTTTAAAAGTTTTATAGCCTAAATCGCCGGGAGTAAAATAAAATTTCTCAAAATATGCGGGGTCATCGGGGATATGCATTTTTCTGTACTTACCTAAGTAAGTGCCATCCGCATCAATTACGGCAGTTGTGTTATGGTATAAGCCTTGTGTTCTTTTTTCAAATAAAGAAGCTATTATTACTACATTATGTTCTTTTGCAACTAATGATAATGCTTCAGTAGATGGCCCTGGAATTGCTTCTGCCAATAAAAAATTATCATAATCTTCTACATCGCAAAAATATAAGGAAGTAAATAATTCTTGCAAACACACTATTTGTGCACCCTTTGCTGCAGCAGCTTTTATTTGTTGAATAGCTTTTTGCAGGTTGAGTTGTTTTTCGCTGGAACAACTCATTTGTACCAATCCTACATTAACAATTGACATGCTTAAAATTTTGTGTGCAAAAATAACGGTTGCATAGGGAATGTAATAAGCACAAACATTATTTTAATAACATTAGTTGCCATAATACCTATGAAAAATCCCATTCCTGCTTTGGAATGGGATTGAAGTGTCTTTTGTTTGGAACGGATGATTAATATCTGTTGTAACCGCCACTATTTCCACCACGGTCGCGATTGTAGCCGCCACCACCGCGGTTACCACCATAACCACCACCGCGGTTACCACCGCCGTAGCTTTTTTTGAAGCCACCGCTTTTGCGTTCACCTTCGGGGCGTGGAGTTGATTCGTTTACCACAATTTTACGATCCTGCACGTCAGTATCGTGTAATGCACTAATAGCAGCTTTAGCAGCTTCATCATCAGGCATTTCAACAAAACCAAAACCCTTGCTACGGTTGTTATTGAATTTGTCAGTAACAATTTTAGCGGAGGTTACTTCACCATAAGGTGCAAAAAGTTCTTGCAGGTCTTCACTGGTCATGTTCCAGTTCAAATTTCCAACGTAAATGTTCATTTTTAAAAATTAATTTAAGTGATACCAATGATAAAAACAGTAACCAAAAGCCCTGAAGCATTTACGTGAAAACCTTCTAGAGAAATGGAAGAACTGGTCATTGGACTAACGAAGATAATTTTTTTATTCATTCGTCCAACTTTTTTTTTAATAAGTAACAGATGTTTAAAAAAACAAAAGCCGCGGTATTAAACCACGGCTTTTAATAGTATTTGGGAAATTGAATTATTCAGCCACCACATCAAATTCAATTTCGGCAACATTACCATTACCAAAATCAATAGATGCTTTGTGTAATCCAATTTCTTTTACTTCAGTTAGAATATGAATGCGTCTGCGGTCAATTTCGTAACCTTTTTGGTCGCGAATGGCACGTGTAATTTGCAATGCAGTAACAGTACCAAAAATTTTGCCGCTAGTACCTGTTTTAACGCCAATTTTAACTGGAGAAGCTTTTAATACTTCAGTTACTTTATGAATTTCGGCTAACATGGCCGCTTCTTTTTTAGCCTGAACTTTTAAGCGTTCTTCTAATTGCTTTAAGTTGGAAGGGTTTGCCTCAACAGCAAACTTTTGAGGAATAAGATAATTACGAGCGTAACCATTTTTTACAGTTACTAATTCATTTTTTCCACCCAAATTATCTACATCCTGAATAAGAATTACTTGCATATTTTTAAGTTTTAGTTCCCTTTACCCAGTCATTTCAACTGTCCCTTACTCGGTTTGCGTATGAATAAGGTTAGGGAGGTTACTAAGAAAAGATTTATTTTAAAAGATCAGTTACATAAGGTAACAAAGCCATTTGACGGGCTTTCTTTATAGCATCGCCAACTTTACGTTGGTATTTTAATGAGTTTCCGCTTAAACGGCGAGGTAACATTTTACCTTGCTCATTAATGAATTTTTTCAAAAACTCAACATCTTTATAATCAACGTATTTAATGCCATATTTTTTAAACCGGCAGAATTTCTTTTTGGGTTTTTCCTGTTTAATGGCGGTCAGGTATTTTATTTCATTTTTTGCCATGGCTTATCCCTCCATTTTTTCGGTTACTTTAAATCCGCCATTTCTCTTTACTTCATTATACTCGACGGCGTTTTTATCGAGTTTAGAAATCATGTGACGCATGATTTGCTCATCGCGTAACATTTGGATTTTGAATTTCTCATTAAAGTCCGGAGTGGCAGTGTATTCCAATACCCAATAAATTCCGGTTGTTTTTTTCTGAATGGGGTAAGCTAAAGATTTTAAGCCCCATGGATTGCTATGAACAATGGTACCTCCATGTTCTGTAACAAAATCCGTATACTTTTTTTGAGCTGATTTAAAATCATCTTCGGAAAGTACCGGAGTGAAAATGATCATTAATTCGTAATGGTTCATTACTTGTTTTTTTGATGATAAAATTGGTTTTTTCCCAATGGACAAACTTTCTTTGTTGAAAGTATGATTCTGCCAAAACAGAATTGGGGCTGCAAAAGTAGGAGTTTTTATTGAAACCAGAAACTGTTTTTTGCTGCGGAAGTGCAATTTCGGTTGTTTTCCTATTTGAACAAAAAAAGAACGCCATTGGTGGATGACGTTCTTTTAAATAAAAAATTTAGGATTACCCTTAATTGCCAGCTACTTGTTTGCGAATAATGTTTAATGCAGCACCTGCTTTAAACCATTCTATTTGTTGCTGGTTGTAGGTATGGTTAGCCGAAATGGTATCGGAAGTGCCATTGGCATGGTGTAATACTATTGTTAAAGACTTTCCGGGTGTAAATTCAGTTAAGCCTAAAACATCAATAGTATCGTCTTCTAAAATTTTATCGTAATCGTTTTTATCGGCAAAAGTCAATGCCAACATACCTTGTTTTTTTAGGTTGGTTTCGTGTATACGTGCAAACGATTTGGTTAAAACTACACGAACTCCTAAATGGCGAGGTTCCATGGCTGCATGTTCGCGAGATGATCCTTCACCATAGTTTTCATCACCAACTACTATTGAGCCAATTCCGGCGGCTTTGTAGGCACGCTGTGTTTCAGGAACAGGGCCATAAGCGCCATTCAATTGGTTCTTCACTAAATTAGCTTTATCATTAAAAAAGTTAATAGCACCAATTAAAAGGTTGTTGGAAATGTTATCAAGATGTCCGCGATATTTTAACCAAGGACCAGCCATTGAAATGTGGTCGGTAGTACATTTACCTTTGGCTTTTATTAATAATTTCAAACCTTTTAAATCGGTTCCTTCCCAAGCGGGGAAAGGTGCTAATAACTGTAAACGGTTTGAATTTGGATCTACTGCAACATTCACCTTACTTCCATCAGCTGCAGGTGCTTGATAACCGGGGTCATCAACTGCAAATCCTTTTGAAGGTAATTCTTCACCTTTGGGCGGATCTAATTTTACTTTTTCCCCTTTTTCGTTGGTTAAATAATCAGTAATAGGGTTGAAGGTTAAATCGCCGGCAATTGCCAATGCAGTTACCATTTCAGGGGAAGCAACGAAGGCATATGTATTGGGGTTACCATCGGCACGTTTTGCAAAGTTTCTATTGAATGAATGAACAATAGTATTTTTTTCTTGTTTGTCGGCACCCATTCTATCCCACATTCCAATACAAGGGCCACAGGCATTTGCAAATACTTTAGCACCAATTTTTTCAAAAGTATCTAAGAATCCATCTCTTTCAATGGTAAAGCGTACTTGTTCAGAGCCGGGGGTTATAGTATATTCAGCTTTGGGCTTTAAATTTTTATCGCTTACTTGTTTGGCTAAACTTACGGCTCTACTAATATCTTCATATGATGAGTTGGTACAACTTCCAATCAATCCTACCTCAACTTTAGTTGGCCAGCCATTAGCAGCAGCAACTTCCTTCATTTTAGAAATTGGCGTAGCTAAATCGGGAGTAAACGGACCATTTAAATGGGGTTCAAGCTCACTAAGGTTAATCTCAATTACTTGGTCGAAGTATTTTTCTGGATTTTGATAAACTTCAGGATCTGCATTTAAATCAGATTTAATTGCATCGGCTAAAGCGGCAACTTCTTCACGGCCTGTTGCCTTTAAATAGCGGCTCATGCTATCATCATAACCAAAGGTTGAGGTAGTAGCACCAATTTCGGCACCCATATTACAGATGGTTCCTTTTCCGGTACCACTTAAAGAAGTAGCGCCTTCACCAAAGTATTCAACAATGGCACCAGTTCCACCTTTAACAGTTAAAATACCTGCAACTTTTAAAATAATATCTTTTGGAGCAGTCCATCCATTTAATTTACCGGTTAATTTAATACCTATTAGTTTGGGCCATTTTAATTCCCATGGTAAACCTGCCATTACATCACAGGCATCGGCACCACCAACACCAATAGCAATCATTCCTAAACCACCTGCATTTACAGTATGTGAATCGGTTCCAATCATCATTCCTCCAGGGAATGCATAATTTTCTAAAACTACCTGATGAATAATTCCGGCACCTGGCTTCCAAAAGCCAATACCATATTTATTGGAAACAGAAGCTAAAAAATCATAAACTTCTTTGCTTTCAGTGGTAGCCACTTGCAAATCGGCTTTTGCTTCAACACGAGCTGTAATTAAGTGGTCGCAGTGTACAGTTGAAGGAACTGCAACTTTTGGCCGGCCTGCTTGCATAAATTGTAACAAAGCCATTTGGGCGGTAGCATCTTGCATGGCAACCCTATCTGGGGCAAAGTCAACATAACTTTTCCCTCTTTCAAAATTATTAAGGGGTTGATCTGCATGTAAATGGGCAAATAATATTTTTTCAGCTAAAGTTAAAGGACGACCTAAAGTTTTGCGTGCTGCTGCAATTTTTGCAGGCATTTCGGCATAAACTTTCTTAATCATTTCTAAGTCGAAAGCCATGATGGTAAATTTTATTATGTGATGAAAAGACTTTAACCAGTTTTTTTGAAGTGGCAAAATTACATGAAATCATGCCGTTGTGAACAACTGTTTTTTTGAATTGTTATTAACACTAATTTTGTTGAAATACCTTAAATTGCAATTCGTTTATTGATAAAATAAACCTTATGAAAGCAATAAATAAAGTACGTGAGTTTTTGGAAATGAATGCTTTTGGTGTTTGTACCGCAATAGGAGAAAAACTGGGAATTGCCACATCGCGCATTAGAATGTGGTTTATTTACATTTCTTTTCTAACAATGGGTTCCCCTCTAATTATTTACATGGTACTGGCATTTTGGATGAATATAAAAGAGTACATTTTAAATGCCAGAAGAAATCCTTTAAAGTATTTATAGCAAGAACTTAATTAGCCAATTTTCACCATAGTTTCTCTTAGTGTTGCCAATTTCTCTAAAAGGTTTTCCAATAAATGTAAGGGTAGCATATTTGCCCCATCACTTAAAGCTTTGGCAGGGTTAGGGTGTGTTTCAATAAACAAACCATCGGCTCCTGTTGCAATAGCTGCTTTTGCAATGGTTTCAATTAATGCCGGATTACCACCTGTAACACCACTGGTTTGGTTGGGTTGCTGTAAACTATGCGTACAATCCATTATAACAGGTTGGTTCAATTGTTTCATCCAAGTAATATTTCGGTAATCAACTACCAAATCCTGATAGCCAAAGGTGGTACCACGTTCGGTTAACATGATTTGCTCATTGCCTGCTTTTTTTATTTTATCAATGGCAAATTGCATAGCAGGACCGCTTAAAAATTGTCCTTTTTTTACATTAACGATTTTTTGAGTAGCAGCCGCCGCTTGCAACAAATCAGTTTGTCTACATAAAAAGGCCGGAATTTGCAATATGTCAATATATTTTGATGCTTCAGCAGCTTCGTCATGAGCATGAATGTCTGAAGTGGTAGGTAGTGCAAATGTTTTACCTACTTTTTGAATTAAACTTAAACCCACTTCATCACCAAGTCCTGTAAATGAATTGGCACTCGTACGGTTGGCTTTGCGGTAGCTTGCTTTGAAAATATAGGGTATACCCAATTTTTTACAAATGGTGTAAACTTTATCGGCTACTTCCATCACCAAATCTTCATTTTCCACAACACATGGGCCGGCAATTAGAAAAAATTGTTGTTGGTTGTATTGTTGTTGTTGCAATAATGGAGTAAGAAAATTAGGTATCATAAAAATTAAATGGATGATTGAAATGCGAACTTACAAGCATTTTTGTTTTCTTTGCGCTAACATTTGTTAGCAAATATAAAAGAAATGGTAAAAGATAAAATATTAGTAATAGGTGCAAGTGGCCAAATAGGTGTTGAATTAACGCTTGCTTTACGGAAAGTTTATGGAAATAACAATGTGGTAGCTTCGGATTTAAGGGAAGAAAATGAATTGTTGAAAGGCACCGGGCCCTATGTTAGTTTAGATGTAATGAATAAGGAAATGTTGCATGTGCAAGTAATACGACAAAACATTACACAGATATATTTATTGGCTGCAATACTTTCTGCTACCGGTGAAAAAAATCCGAATTTGGCATGGAATTTAAATATGCAGGGCTTATTGAATGTGTTAGATATAGCACGTGAAGAGCAAATTCAAAAAGTTTATTGGCCTAGTAGCATTGCAGTGTTTGGGCCAACATCTCCTAAAATAAATTGTCCACAACAAACAATTATTGAACCAATAACTGTTTATGGTATAAGTAAGTATGCCGGTGAATTTTGGTGCAATTATTATCACCAACGGTATGGGGTTGATGTAAGAAGTTTACGTTATCCGGGATTAATTAGTTATAAATCTGCCCCCGGTGGAGGAACTACTGATTATGCAGTTGAAATATTTCATGATGCATTGGAAGAAAAAAATTACAATTGCTTTTTGCGGGAAGACACTTACTTGCCCATGATGTACATGCCCGATGCTATAAAAGCCACACTACAATTAATGGAAGCACCGCAAGAACAAATTAAAGTTAGAACTTCTTATAACATCGCAGCCATGAGTTTTTCTCCTAAGGAAATTGCAGCTGCCATTCAAAAGCATATACCTGATTTTACCATTCATTATAAACCTGATTATAGGCAAACCATTGCCGATAGTTGGCCGCAAAGTATTGATGATACCTCTGCTCGTAACGATTGGAATTGGAAACCGGATTTTGATTTGGAATTGATGACTGCAGACATGATTCAGAATTTGCAACAAGCGAAGGGGCTGGCTAAAAAGTAAAGCCAATATTTATTCCTAGTGCACGTATTCCAATCCAGGGGCCCGTTAAGTTTAAATTAGCAGTTGTGCTACTGGTTACTGTACCTTTCACAGTAAAGGGACCTCCGTTAATATTATTTAAATTATCTTGTAAGGAACTTTGTTCCTGCATTGTCAGTGGTGCGGTAAAGTTGGCATTCAATATGCCATTACCATTTCCAAAGTTGGCGCCAATTAACCAAATATCGAAAACAAAATGCCGACTAATATGCTGTTGTAAACCCAACAATAAGCCGCCACTTATTGAAGTTATATTTCCTTTAAATACTGCATTTTGAACTGTAGTATTTCCACCCTGATTTGTATTATATTGAACAGGAACTGCTAAATTAAAATTGGCATAACGACCATAAGGCGCTAAATAAAAACCGTGCATATTTTTATTTGCATAGAGCCTTAATTCACCTGTAAAAGCATAATTCCCAAGGTTAGTTTCATTAAAGTTAACATTGTTATTATTGGCAATTTGGCTAATAGTATTACTATAGGGTAATGTTGTGAATGGCATATACCGGTAACCCACTAATATGGAAACTTTATTTTTAATTAGTCTTTCGTAGCTAATACTATAGTTTTGAAATGCCAGCGAGCTTAAATTTATTTTTAAAGAATTATGTAATACGGGCCTAACAAGTATGGGTTTAGTGGTATCGGAATGCTTTATTTCATGAACAGGTTGTGCCTGCAGATACTGAGTAGCTGTTACAATTAAAATGCTTAGGAATATTTTACATATTTTTTTCATTCTAACATGGCAAGGTCAGCCACTGTTTTTCCTTCTAAAATTTTTAAAGATGCATCTCTCACTTCAATCATCACTTTATTTAATCCGCAAACCTCTTCTTGGCAGTCTTTACATTTTTCGTAAAAATTTAAACTTACACAAGGTAATAATGCTATAGGCCCTTCAACTGTGCGCATCACTTTCGCTAATGCAATAGTTGATGGAGGATTTTTAAACAAATAGCCACCACCTTTTCCTTTTTTACTTTCTAATATGCCTGCTTTTCTTAGTTCAAGCAAAATATTCTCCAAGAACTTTAGGGGAATGTTTTTTTTGCGGGCAATTTCTGCAATTAAAACAGGCCCGTTATTTTGGTGTTGAGCCAAATAAGTTAAAGCTTTAAAGGCATATTGTGTCTTTTTCGATAGCATATACAGGGTATTATTGTATGAAAAACAAAAAGCTTAGCTAATATCGGTAACAAATTTTGTTTTTCAATATACTGAAATGCTAACTTTTTATTGCAAAATGTTTCATAGAAATGTTTAATGAAAAAATGCATTATGCGAAGCCTAATACATCTTTCATAGTAAATATGCCCTTTTTATCTTTCAAAAATTCAGCAGCTAATACTGCACCACCTGCAAAGCCAATACGGTTATGTGCTGTGTGAATAATTTCAATATCATCAATTGGTGATTGATACAAAACTTTATGTGTGCCCGGTGCAGGATCAATTCTTTCTGAAATAATACTTAATTCATTCGGTTGTTCAGTAGGAGTATTCACCCATTTTTTCTTGGCGGTAATTTCCTGCATTATTTGTTCTGCCAATGTAATTGCAGTACCACTGGGTGCATCTTTTTTTTGTGTATGGTGTATTTCGGTTAAGCTAACATTATATTCTCTGTGTTTGTTCATTAAACGAGCCAAAAATTTATTCAACTCAAAAAATAAATTTACACCAATACTAAAGTTGCTGGCATATATGAATGCTCCGTTTTTTTGTCTACATGTATCTTCTACTTCTTGCAATTTTTCTAACCATCCTGTAGAACCGCATACAACCGGCACGCCCCAGTTAATACAGTGCATTACGTTCTGAAAAGCGCTATGGGGGCCGGTAAATTCAATGGCTACATCTGCTTTTTGTAAATTTTCTTTGGTTAGTTCATGGGCATTGTTTACATCTATTTTTAAAACAATTTCATGACCTTTATTTAACGCTATTTGCTCAATAGCCTGGCCCATTTTACCATATCCAATTAACGCAATTTTCATTTCATTATAATTTTTTACCTGGCAGTGGGTAATGGTTTTAAAATTGGTTGTTTATTTCGAAAACTAAATGTAAAACTTAAACCCGGAGCTGATAAAGCTGAATTGTAGGTAGGTTCAATGTGTAAACTTAAGTTATCACTTACATCAAAGTCTTTTAAATGTCCATAAACAGTGGCATCCACTACATTTAACCCCCACAAAATTGCAAACCAAAGAATGGAGTAATCGCGGTCTCTTCTAAATTGATTTCTATAGGTTTGTAATGCTGCGGGATCAATATTTTGTAAAATAGGATAGATGTTGGCAAAATGGGCAGTGTCGTTAGTAATTTTAATAGTATAAGCATCGCGAGTACGTTTATACCAAGTATTGTTGTAAATGAATGTTACAGTTGGTATTGCCAAGGCACCATATACTATCGGAATTTTCCAATATTCGCGATTGTAGGCTTGCCCCAAACCCGGAAGTATTGCTGAACGTAGCGTTGCAATTTTAGGGTTATGTTTTTTTTTAATAATTGGGGCCGTTTCTTTTATACTATTGCTATCTTTTGTAGTGTCTCTTATTGGTTTTTCGGCCCAAACATTTTCAACCACAGGCATATTGTTATTGCAAAATGCAGTAACAAACCCATGCAAAAAAAATATAATTAAAATTAATTTGATAGTTGCTTTCATGTTCAACTAACGCTTATATTCATAAGCTCTAAAATTTTATTCAATTCTTCTAACGAATAATATTCAAGAGTGATACTTCCTTTGCCTGTTTTTTGATGTGCCAAAGTAACTTTAGTGGCAAAATGTGAAGCTAAGTTATCTTCAATTTTTTTATAAGCTGGTGGAAGTTGATTTTTTGAAGAAGATTTAACAGCTGACTGACTTTGTGCTTTATACATTTGTCTAACCAGTTCTTCAGTTTGACGAACACTCAATTCTTTTGTTTTAATTTCATTGAAAACAAACAATTGTTTATCAACACTATCAATGTTAATGAGTGCTCTGGCATGCCCCATGCTAATATTCCCGTTTCTAACGGCTAATTGAATGTCGGGAGGAAGTTTTAACAGGCGCATGTAATTGGTAATGGTGCTTCTTTCTTTGCCCATTCTTTCTGCCACTTGTTCCTGCGTATAATTTAATTCTTCCATCATGCGTTTATAACTCAATCCAATTTCAATGGCATTTAAGTCTTCGCGTTGTAAATTTTCAAGTAGAGCTAATTCCAATAATTCTGTATCATTAGCTTGGCGCACATAAACCGGAACATCTTTTAATCCTGCCAATTTGCTGGCTCTAAATCTTCTTTCACCGGCAATAAGTTGAAATTTACCATTAGCTAATTTTGATACTGTTAATGGTTGAATGATGTCGTGTATTTTAATAGAGGTAGCTAATTCTTGTAATGCAGCCTCATCAAAGTCGCGGCGCGGTTGTTTGGGGTTAATTTGTATGTCATCTATAGCGATACGCATTATTCCCGTAACCTGTTCAACCACTTTATTTTTTAAATGGCCTGAGGTATTTTTTAAGTCTTCATCAATATTTTGAAGCAAGGAGCGGATGCCCTTGCCTAGCATAGCTTTATTTTGTTTGGGTGCACTCATATTGAAGGTTATAAATTAATGGCAAATGAAGCAATTTTTTTCTTTATTCAATAATTCTTTCGGTATTGCTCATATTTGTCATTTCATTTTTCTGTAAAATTTCTTTTGCTAAATTTAAATAATTCACAGAGCCTTTACTCTCTGCATCGTATAAAATTACCGGTTTACCCACACTTGGTGCCTCACTTAAACGGGTGTTACGATGAATAATGGTTGAGAATACCAAATCATCAAAATGCCTTCTAACCTCACTCACTACCTGGTTGCATAAACGTAAACGCCCATCATACATGGTCATTAAAATACCTTCAATTTGAAGCTCGGGATTTAACCTGTTTTGTACAATTTTTACGGTATTCAAAAGTTTACCCAATCCTTCTAATGCAAAAAACTCGCATTGTACCGGAACAATTACACTATCGGCAGCAACCAGTGAGTTAACCGTAATTAGGCCTAAAGAAGGGGAACAATCAATAATAATAAAATCGTATTTACTTTTAATCGGTTCTAAAACAGTTTTTAAAACGTTTTCACGGTTAGGATAATTAATCATTTCAATTTCTGCCCCTACCAAATCAATATGTGAAGGAATGACATCTAAGTAGGGCATTTCACTTTTTAAAATAACATCTTCTGCAGTAGCATTGTTAACCATACAGTCGTATAAACTGTTGGTTATATTATGCAAATCAAATCCAACACCTGTAGTGCTATTGGCTTGCGGGTCTGCATCAACCAATAAAGTTTTGTATTCTAATACGGCAAAGCTGGCTGCCAGATTAATGGCCGATGTGGTTTTACCAACACCTCCTTTTTGATTTGCAATGCTAATAATTCGCGCCATAGGGTATATTGCTTAAAAGGCAATTAAAAAATTTATTTACTCATTTCAATTCGTCAAGGTTGCAAATCTAAAGCATTCTGCTGCATGTGTTCATTTTTAATTGGGTATATTTTAACAATGCGGTGATTACCATTCATTTTTTAATGGAGAAAAGGTTGCTTTGCCCGGCATTAAAAAAGAAGCCTCTATTCTTGTTTGGAATAGAGGCTATGTTTCAATAATTAAAAAAACTATAAGGTAATTGTTTCGCCTATGGCAGGCAAATGCAACGTTTTTCCGGCATTTGCAAATGCTTGTTTGGCTGCGGCTTTATCAATTTTTATGTAACCAAAAGTATCGTAGTGTACTCCAATAATTTGATTGCATTTTACAAAATCAGCGGCTTTAATGGCATCTTGTACATCCATGGTAAAATTATCACCGATAGGTAATATGGCATAGTTTAAGTTTGCCCAGCCGGGTATTAACTGCATATCGAGTGTTAAAGCAGTATCACCGCTATAGTAAAAATTTCCTTCAGGAGTAGTAAATACAAAACCAATGGGGTTGCCGCCATAACTTCCGTCGGGTAAAGCACTACTGTGTTGTGCTACTACACATTTTACAGTTCCAAATTCAAATTGCCATTTTCCACCGGTATTCATGGGGTGCGTATTGGTTACGCCATTTTTGTTGAGCCATTCATGAATTTCAAAAACAGCCACTACTTTTGCACCGGTGTTATTAGCAATAGTAATACAATCGGCTATATGGTCGGCGTGGCCATGACTTAAAAATATGTAATCGGCTTTAATACTATCAATAGATATGTTTTTCGCCAGTTCGTTATATGTAATAAATGGATCGAAAAGTATTTTTTTGCCTTGTACTTCAATCATAAAGCATGCGTGACCATAAAATGTGAGTTGCATAATTTAAATTTTAGGTTGAAAAATAAATTCATTCCTTGTAACAAAATTACTTGAAAGATGTTTAAACAACATTAAATGCTCAATCAAATTTCAAAAGCAAAGTATATACTTATTTAAATTTTATGTATGCGTAGAACAGGATTTTGGTGGTTTGTTATAGCAATTTTTATACTAGTTGATGTTTATTTTTTTCAGGCAGTAGCAACAGTAATGCAAGGATTTTCTTCTTCCTTACAATTAGTTGTTACCATTATTTATTGGATTATTGCGCTGGCAGCATGGTTAGCACTTTTTGCCATGCCCTATTTACGAAGTGTACAGATAACCAAATTTTATCGCAATTATATTTTTTCTGTATTGGTGGGTTTATTTATTGCGAAACTTATTGGCTGTGTTTTTTTTGTAGCCGACGATATAAGAAGAGGTATTGAATGGTTGGTGCATTTAATGCCAGCTAAAAATGCAAATTCATCCGAAATGGCAGCTATTCATCGTTCTGTTGTGATGAGTTGGTTGGGTATAGGTTTTGGTACAACTTTATTAGGCACATTTATATATGGTTATCGAAATAAATATAACTATCAAATAAAATACGTGCATTTGCAATTTCCTAATTTACCCAAAGCATTTAAAGGTTTTAAAATTGCACAAATTAGTGATGTACACAGTGGCAGTTTTACCAATAAACAACAAGTAATAAAAGGGGTAAACTTGTTAATGCAACAAAAAGCCGATTTAGTTTTATTTACCGGTGATTTGGTAAATGACCGTTATGAAGAAATGAATAATTATATTGATGTTTTTAACAAAATAAGCGCTCCTTTTGGTGTTTACAGTGTACTGGGTAATCATGATTATGGTGATTACATAGCCTGGCCATCTTTACAAGCAAAAGAACAGAATCTGGAAAATTTGAAAAAAGTACATGCATCATTGGGCTGGCGTTTGTTAATGAATGAACATGTAATTATTGAAAAAAATGGCTATGCCATTGCTTTAATTGGCATTGAAAACTGGGGTGCAAAGGGGCGTTTCCCAAAATATGGGAAAATGGAGCAAGCATATAAGGGTACCGAACCTTATGCATTCAAAATTTTAATGAGTCATGACCCCAGCCATTGGGATGCAGAGGTAAGACCTAAATATCCAGATATTGACTTGATGCTAGCCGGACATACCCACGGTATGCAGTTTGGCGTTGAAACTGTATTTTTTAAATTCAGCCCTGTACAGTGGATGTATAAGCAATGGGCCGGTTTGTATAAAGAAGGCAACCAATATTTATATGTGAACAGAGGTTTCGGGTTTATAGGCTATCCAGGAAGGGTGGGTATTTTGCCTGAGATTACTATAATTGAATTGTCATAATACAATTCCCTGCAAATGTTGTTATATTGTTAAATAGAGTTATTCATTTTTCCTTTGAAAATAAGTCATTATACATACAACTATATTTGGCATAATGATTGAATTACGATGACTTAAACTTAACTTATGAAACGAATTATCACACTTATTTTATTAGTTTTTATAACAACGGCCGGCATTAAAGCACAGTCGTTTAGAGCCGGTATTAAAGCCGGTGGAAACCTTACCAAAATTGATGGCGAATCTTTCAATCAAGGGTTTCAATTAGCTTATCAGGTAGGTGGTTTTGCTGAAATTGATTTCAACAAAAAATGGGGTATACAGCCGGAGGTTTTATGGAGCCAGTCTGCTGCTAAATCGGCCACTTTTAATACTATTTTTTTGCCTGATCAAGATATTAAATTAGATTATTTATCAATACCACTTTTGCTTAGGTACAATATTGGTAATTTAGTTACTTTAAATGCAGGACCTCAATACAGTATCCTATTAAACAAAAATGACAATTTATTGCAGAACGGTCAAAATGCTTTTACATCGGGCGACTTTGCAATGGTGGGAGGCCTTCAACTGAACTTTAAATACTTAAGAGTATACGGTAGGTATGCTATTGGCTTAAATAATTTAAACGATATTAATAACCAAAATAATTGGAAAAGCCAACAAATACAATTGGGTATAGGGTTGAGATTCTAAAAAACTGGATTATATATTGTTGATGTGGCATATCTTACCGGGTATGCCATTTTTTTGCGCCAATTTGTACCAAAAAAATTGAAATTAACCCCATGGCATTAATATTGTTTCATTCTATTACTCAAGAATAATTCGTTTATACTTCCGTATAAATGACAAATTGACTTTTATTTTAGAAAATAGCTTATGAATACAAACAAATTACTTTTATCAGCTGAAGATGAGAATGATTTCATGCCCATTATTGCCATTAATGAGAAAGATGATGAAGAAAATTTATCTATTCCCGATACATTGCCCTTATTGCCATTAAGAAATACTGTGTTATTTCCTGGTGTGGTATTACCCATAACTGTAGGGCGCGATAAAAGTATTAAAGCGGTAACCGAAGCCTATAAGTCCGATAAATTAATTGGTGTTTTAGCGCAAAATGATACCGAAATAGAAGATCCTACCGTAAATGATTTATGCCGAATTGGAACAGTTGCTAAAATATTGAAGTTAATTAAAATGCCTGATGGAGGCACCACCATCATTATTCAAGGCAAAAAAAGGTTTGAGTTTTTACACATGATTAGTGAGGACCCTTTTTTTGTAGCTCAAATTAAATTATTAGAAGATAAGGCGGTTGAAAATGATCCTGATTTTGATGCTTATATCAGCACCATACGTGATTTGGCTACCGAAATTATTAAGTTATCGCCTAATATTCCTACTGAAGCATCCATTATATTAAAAAATATTGAAAACCCTTCATTCCTTATCAACTTTGTAAGTAGTAATTTAAATACTTCCATTACCGAAAAACAAGATTTGTTAACGTTGGAAAGTATTAAACTAAGGGCGGAAAGGTTAACTGCTTTCTTACATAAAGAACTTCAATTTGCTGAATTAAAAAATAAAGTTACCAGCAAAACAAGGCTTGAATTAGATAAACAACAGCGCGATTACTTTTTACAACAACAACTAAAAAGTATAAAAGAAGAGTTAGGTGGCGATCCCAACGAAAGAGAAATTGCCGATATGAAAAAAAAGGCAGAAACAAAACGTTGGCCTGAATCGGCAAAAAATATGTTTCAATTGGGAATTGAAAAGTTAGAACGGATGCATCCCAGTACGCCTGACTATTCCATTGTTTACAATCATCTTGATTTGTTACTTGATTTACCTTGGGAAGATTATACGAACGACAACTACAATTTAAAACATGCCAAACAAGTTTTAGATGCCGAGCATTATGGCATGCAAAAAATTAAAAATAGAATTTTAGAATATTTAGCGGTACTGCAGCTAAAAGGCGATATGAAAAGCCCCATTTTATGCTTTGTTGGTCCGCCAGGTATTGGTAAAACTTCATTAGGTAAAAGCATTGCTCATGCTGTGGGTAGAAAATATGTACGATTAAGCTTGGGTGGATTACATGATGAAAGTGAAATCAGGGGCCACCGCAAAACATATATCGGTGCAATGCCGGGTCGTATTATTCAAAATTTAAGAAAAGTAAAAACTTCAAACCCGGTAATGATTTTAGATGAAATAGATAAGATTGGAAATGATTTTCGTGGCGATCCTTCATCTGCTTTACTGGAAGTGTTAGATCCTGAGCAGAATAATACATTTTATGACAATTATTTAGAGTTGGAATATGACTTGAGTAAAGTATTGTTTATTGCAACGGCTAACGATATTCAAAACATACAACCCGCATTACGCGATCGTTTGGAAATTATTGACTTAAGCGGATATGCCATTGAAGAAAAAGTGGAAATAGCGAAACGCCATTTAATTCCTAAACAAAAAGAAGCGCATGGCTTGGGAAAAATAAATTTTAAAATTTCCGATAAAGTATTGGAAAAAATTATTGAAAGTTATACCCGTGAAAGTGGCGTTCGCGAACTTGATCGTCAATTGGCATCCGTTATGCGTTATGAAGCAAAAGAATATGCTACCAAACAGAAAATAAAATCAACATTAACCTTGTCCGATATTGAGAAAATTTTGGGTCCGCAACGTTATAATAATGATATGTATAAAATGGCCAACATGCCCGGTGTTGCCGTTGGCTTGGCTTGGACTTATGTTGGTGGTGATATTTTATTTATTGAAACTGTGCTAAGTGAAGGAAAGGGCGAATTAAAATTAACGGGGAATTTGGGCAATGTAATGAAGGAAAGTGCAACTACTGCCTACACCTACTTACAGGCCAATGCTAAAAAACTGGGTATTGAAAATGAAGCCTTTCATACGCATAATGTACATGTGCATGTTCCGGAAGGTGCAACGCCAAAAGATGGTCCCAGTGCAGGTATTACAATGCTTACTGCATTAGCTTCGGCATTTACCGGCCGAAAAGTAAAGCCCTATTTGGCCATGACCGGTGAAATTACATTACGTGGTCAAGTATTGCCGGTTGGAGGAATAAAAGAAAAAGTTTTAGCCGCTAAACGTGCCGGACTAAAAGAAATTATCATGTGCTGGCAAAATGAAAAAGATGTGCTGGAAATAGACAGCAATTTTATTGAAGGTCTTCAGTTTCATTATGTAAAAACCATGCAGCAGGTGCTTGATTTGGCCCTGGTATAAAATTATAGTACAACCTATGAACAAATACAGATAATAACTGTTATAATGTTTTCATGTTGGTTGTTTTAAGGGTTAAGTTTCCTCATGTTTATGAGGGAACTTTTTTTATGTACACCATTCTATTGCCTATTGTACATTTGCGCATGCAAAAATTAAGTATGGATGCCCTTGGCCGAAAATCGGTTCAAGAGTTTAAGGCTGCTACCAAACACCCCATAATTGTAGTGTTAGATAATATACGCAGCATGCATAATGTAGGAAGTGTTTTTCGTACTTGTGATGCTTTTTTATTAGAAGGAATATGCTTATGTGGATATACTCCGCAACCTCCTCATCGCGATATTCAGAAAACCGCATTAGGTGCTACGGAAACTGTTGATTGGATGTATATGCCTGAAATTACTACCGCTATTACAGAACTTAAAAAATTAGGTTACGAAATATTTGCTGTTGAACAAGCAAAAGGCAGTATAGGGTTGCAACAATTTTCCATGGCCGGAAATAACAAATTAGCCATCATTTTGGGTAATGAAGTAGATGGGGTAAGTGAAGATGCACTAAGTTTGTGCAACGGATGTATTGAAATTCCGCAGTGGGGGTCTAAACATTCCTTAAACGTTTCAGTTGCTGCAGGCATAGTTTTGTGGGAATTGGTTAAACAACTGCAATCTTAAAAATGTTGATTTGTAATGATGCACACAGTAAAAAAATATTTAAGCTTAGTTAAGTTTTCGCATACCATTTTTGCAATGCCATTTGCATTCATCGGTTTTTTTTTAGGAGTAATGCATTCAACTGCAGGTTTTTCCGATGCAGACCAAACTATTCTGCACCATTATTTCTCGTGGCAATATTTAGTACAAAAATTTTTGTTGGTTATTATTTGCATGGTTACGGCTCGCAATTCGGCAATGGCATTTAATCGGTATTTAGACCGTCATTTCGATGCTCGTAATCCCCGTACCGCTATTCGCGAAATTCCTAAAGGCATTATTTCGCCTGAAAGTGCCTTGCGATTTGTCATTCTAAATTGTTTATTATTTCTGGCGGCTACCTATTTTATCAATAAAATTTGTTTTTATTTAGCACCGGTTGCTTTGTTCGTAGTATTGTTTTACAGTTATACCAAACGGTTTACTGCATTATGCCATTTAGTGTTAGGTATTGGTCTTTCTTTGGCGCCTATTGGCGCTTATTTGGCAGTAACCGGTCAATTTAATTTATTGCCTTTATTGTTTTCATTTGCGGTAATTTTTTGGGTTAGTGGGTTCGATGTTATTTATGCACTGCAGGATATTGATTTCGACCAATCGCAAAAACTATACTCTATACCAGCAGCTGTTGGCAAAACCAACGCATTAAATATTTCCTCGTTTTTACATTTTTTAAGCGCTGCATGTGTAATATATGCCGGATTTTATGGCCATTTTCATATTTTGTATTGGTTAGGCATAGCCGTTTTTGTTGGAATGTTGTTATACCAACATTCAATTGTAAAACCAACTGATTTAAGCAGGGTGAATATTGCATTTATGACCGCCAATGGTATTGCCAGTGTGGTATTCAGTTTATTTGTAATTGCCGATTTGTTTATTTTCTAGAAAATTAAAAGCAATGGGAAGAATTCTTTGTATTGATTACGGTGGAAAACGAACCGGCATTGCGGTTACTGACCCCTTGCAAATCATTGCCACTCCACTTACTACCATACCCTCCAATACGTTAGTGTCTTTTTTAAAAAATTATGTGGCCAAAGAAGCTGTTGACCTTATTTTAATTGGCGAACCTTATAATTTAGACCAAACCGCTACCCACGCTACTCCATTAGTGCATAAAGCCATTCAAAACCTTAAAAAAAATTTTCCCGGCATTCCCATTCAAACAGTTGATGAACAATACACTTCAAAAATGGCTTCTAAAGCCATGGTTGAAATGGGAATGAAAAAAAAGCAACGTCAGGTAAAAGAAAATGTTGACCAAATAGCGGCTACTATTATGTTACAAACTTATTTACAAGAGCGATCAATGTAGTCATATTCTTTTATCTTTGAGTGTTGAATGTATTGTTGAATTTATTAGAATTTTTTATATGATTTTACCAATTGTAGCATACGGAAATCCCATTTTACGAAAACCGGCAGCACCCATTACTGCCGATTATCCAGGTTTAAAGGAGCTAATTGATGATATGTGGGAAACAATGTATGCCAGTAGTGGTGTTGGTTTAGCGGGTCCGCAGGTAAATAAGCCCATTCGTTTATTTGTTATTGATAGTGCCCAAATTTTTGCCAATATGGAAGAAGATGATGAACGTTATCCTGATGAGCCCGGCATAAAAAAGGTATTTATAAATGCTGAATTAATTGATTTAACCGGTGAAGAATGGGTGTATAATGAAGGCTGTTTAAGTATCCCAAAAATTCGGGAAGATATTCAGCGCCCTGAGTTAATTACATTGAAATATGTTGATGAAAATTTTGTGTCTCATACAGAAACTTTTACAGGTTTAACTGCACGTGTTATTCAACATGAATACGATCATATTGATGGAAAATTGTTTATTGATTATTTGAAGCCGCTTAAAAAGAAGTTATTACAAGGCAAATTAAATGATATTAGCAAAGGCAAAATAAAAGTTGATTATAAAATGCTTTTTGCCAAATGAGGTTACTGCAACTTGTTGTTGTAATGATGCTAAGCTGTTTAACCGGTACAGTGTTGGCACAAGACACTACTTCACAAACTTACCTCGCCGATACAACTGTTGGGTTTGGCAACTCCGGACGCTTCACATTGCCTGCAGTTTTAGTTCGAACCAACTTTGGTTACGAAAAATTATTGCAGCAAATTAAAGAAGATACTACTTTTTATAAGGCGTTCCGAAACTTGCGTGTGCTGGGTTTTACTGCGTACAACGATATTCAAATGAAGGATAAAGCAGGTGCAACCATCGCATCAATGTACAGTAAAATCCGTCAAAATTATCACGATGATTGTAGAACTATGGATGTGCTAGAAGAAAAAACTACCGGCAATTTTTATAATAAAAAACACGAATACAATTATTTAACTGCCGAGTTATATGCTGCGTTATTTTTTACAAAAGGAAAAGTTTGCGGTGAAAATAATATTGTGAAAGGCCATAGCATTGCTACTGCACAAAAGTCGGGTATTGATAAGCACAAAGAGCAATTGAAAATGCTATTCTTTAATCCCGGTAAAAAAGTTCCGGGCATTCCTTTTATAGGTAACAAATTAGATTTATACGATAGTAAAGCGCATGAACTTTATGATTATAGGTTAGACATACAAGAATATCATCAACAATTATGTTATGTATTTACTATTACGCCTAAAGAAGATTTAACTGCATCAGAAAAGGATGATGTAGTGGTTGATGAAATGGTAACCTGGTTTAATACCCAAACTTTAGAAGTACAGGGTAGAAGGTACATATTAAGTTATAAAGCCGGTGTGTATGATTTTGATGTGAGCATGGAAGTTGAAATGACCCATTATAAAAATTATTTGGTGCCCTCCATTTTGCGTTATAAAGGTAATTGGGATGTTATCTTTAAAAAAAGAGAAAGAGGTGTTTTTACCGCCACCTTATTTAATTTCCAATAAGAAAATAGTTGTAGCGTAAATGTTACATTTAAACATTTGCAAATATTTTTTTGTGACAACAAAGAATAGATTAATTGTTGTTGATTGATAAAATTAATACTGCGATTGATAAACACTATAGCATAAAAAATTAAAAAAAGTATTAATTTGCTCTAACTTTATATTTTTATTACTTGATAAATTTCTTGTATGCGGTTTAAAGATTTAAAGGAAGCACAAATTTTAGCTTTAGCCATTCATACAGAAGAAGAAGACGCTAGAATATATCGCGATTTTGCCGAAAGTTTTAAACTTGATTTTCCCGAGTCAGCTACTGTGTTTGAGACAATGGCGCAAGATGAAGATCGTCATAAACAACATTTAACCGATTTATATAAAAGTAAATTTGGCGAGCATATTCCGCTTATAAGAAGGCAGGATGTAAAAGGCATGTTTCAGCGAAAAGCATTTTGGTTTAATGAAATGATAACCCCTGAAAAAGCTATGCAAGAAGCCATTTTTATGGAAAAAGAAGCTCGTAGCTTTTATGAATTAGCAGCCCAAAAAACAAATGATGCTTCTATACGGGAATTGTTAACCCATTTAGCAGTTGAAGAACAACATCATGAAAATAAAGCTGAGGAAATTGATAAGGAAAGAATTGCGTCTGGAATAATCAACGTTGAAAGAGAAACAGCTAAGAGGTTATTTGTTCTTCGTTTTGTGCAGCCCGGATTAGCAGGATTAATGGATGGTTCTGTTTCAACTTTAGCACCTTTGTTTGCGGCAGCATTTGCAACTGCTAATCCCGGTGATACTTTTAAAGTTGGTTTAGCAGCTTCTATCGGCGCAGGAATAAGTATGGCATTCGCCGAAGCATTATCTGATGATGGAAAAATCAGTGGTCGTGGTTCTCCGGTATTAAGAGGTTTGGTTTGCGGAGCTATGACTTCTATTGGTGGTTTAGGACACACTTTCCCATTTCTCATACCTCAATTTAAACCGGCATTAACATTAGCCATTATTGTAGTAGTGGTTGAACTTGCCATTATTTCATGGATAAGAAATCATTTCATGGATACACCATTACTATCTGCAATATTCCAAGTTGTTGTAGGTGGAATACTGGTATTTATTGTGGGCTGGTTAATTGGTGCAGGATAATTTTTATTGATACACTAAAGGTTGTTGAGAAATTCGTTTAATGCTTGGGGACTTATTTTAGCTGGAAACAGTTTTTGTAATCCTGCATTTATACCATAAAGTACATTGGTGCCAACATAAAGGTTATTATTGATTAATGAAATGCTTACTAGGGTTATATTGGCATTGGTAGGAATATGCAGAGCATAAAACCCTTTTTCACCTGCGGATGGAGTTAATTTTAAAACTGATCTAACATCATTAAATACAGCGAATACCAAAGTGTTTTTGTTAGTAAAGTTTAATGGTAAAACCACATTTAGATTGGTGGTACCCAAACTTGTGTCCATTGGTGCACCTGCACTAAACCATTGTGAGTGGGTTGATTGTATGGTATAGCCCAGAATATGATTCCCATTCATCATTGTATCCCAGTTACTAACGGTGCCGGTATTATCCATTTGCCAGTTAATGTCATATAGTGCACTTGAATTAGGAATGCCGCTGTAGTATTGCATTCCGCTTACCGCATCATCGTCCTGCCATTGTATGATAATAGGTTTGGTTGGAAGTATAGAAACTGGTTGATTGTTGCTTGTATAGCTTACATAAAATGCAGAGGCGCAAACTAATGGATATTGACTGGATGTTGCCGAAAGCATATACCGAATAAAATCTCCTCTTTTTCTTATCTGAATTAATTTTAACTGAACTGAGTCGGTAACGGCATTTAAATTATTGTTTTGGTAAACACAACTTTTGCCAGGTATTTTTATTCTAATATTATTTTTTAGCCATACCGTTGTATCCAAGCTAGGATTAAATAAATTTAAAAAAGGATTTGTCAATCCAATTTGCGATTGCAATGAATCAATAAAACTATTACTAATGGGTTCGTTAGTCCAAGTGGTATCATTAAAGGCTACCCCCTGATAAGGTGTAAACTCATCAGAAAAATCTTTTTTACAACTGCTAATGGTTATAAAAAGAAGTACCGAGTAAAAAAGAATTTTTTTCATAGCGTTTGCAATAAGATAGCAATTGATTTATAAATGCTGCCTGCGTCCGTTTAATTGAATACGCGTACCTAAACTTATTCCGGCGGCACCGAAACGTTGATTTACACCATACAAAGAATTGTTGCCTAAAATATTGTATCTAAAATAAGGTTCAGCAAATACATCCAACTGTGGTGTTATTCGTCTATAAATTCCTACACTTCCATAAATGCTGGTAGTAAAACTATGTTCATAAACTCCTGAATTGGATTTACTATTGATGGCAACTACTTGTAAACTGGTATCTAATGTTTCGCCCATATACCATGATGACAAACCAAAAATAAGTCCTCCATTTACTGTAAAGCGCCAATTGGCATCAGGCATACCAAATTCATAGCCTAACATAACCGGTAATTCCACATTTTTATAATGATTCATGCTTTTAATAATCCTGTATCCAATTTGTGTAACGGATGACGTATCGGTAATCGTTGTAGTGGTACCTTGTGGCGTAGTAATGGTTCTGCGAACAATAACTGTAGTAGTTTGTACCTGATCTTCTTTTCTTTGACTAAACAATTCATTAATTTGATTATACTGAATACCTAATTTTAAATAAGTACGTTCACCGATGGTTTTACTAAATCTGGCGCCAACAGTAAAACCACCACGTAAATGCTCTGTACTATCTTTTTTCTGTAAATAATTAGCACTGGCACCATTTGCAGTTATTGATTTAAAAGTATAGTCCGGTGAACCATATAATTCAATATACCAGTCATTCCTTTGTGCTCCATTGGCATTGGGGCAAGCATCTAAGCCTAAAATGCGTCTTAAATTGAGTGGAGGTAGGTGTATTGAATTGGTATTGTATAGTAAGCTGTTTTTTAAAGCAGGTTCAGCATTTACCCTGTTGTAACTAAAACTACTTGTATTTAAATCATACTCATCATTAGAAAAATTATTTACGGTTTTATACTCATTTGTTAAGGAGTTAAGGCTGCTATAAGTTTGAGATTTTTTTGATGATGAAAATATTGAAGTTGAATTTACTTTGATATTATTGTTGTTTATGCTGTTGGAGTTAGCTTTCACATCAGAGTTGGAAGAATTAATACTGTTGGGTGTTTTATTAATTGACAAATTTGAATTATCCTTTTCTGTTGTAGCATTATTTCCATTATTAGGTGTTGCGGAGTAGATAGGTGTAGTATTATGTTCGATAGTATTTTTATTTTGACTTGTGTTGTTAAAATAATAAAACCCAAGCAATAGAGCTGCTATAAAAAAAGTAGCAGCCAGCATTAGCTTTTGGGATGGTGTTAACCAAAATGCTTTAGGTTTTTTTTGTCGTTCTGCCATAATTCGTTCCCACATATCGGGTGAAACGGGGGCGGAGTAGTTTTTCAGTTTATGGCTGAAAAATTCATCCAATTGTTTATCTGTCATTACACAGCAATTTTTTGAAGTTGTAAAATTTGTTCCTGTAATATTTTTCTAGCCTTTACCAGTTGACTTCTACTAGTACTTGCTTTTATATTTAATAATGTTGCAATTTCTTCATGGCTATAACCTTCTATCACATTTAAGTTAAACACTATTCTATAACCTGTTGGTAATTGTTGAATGAGTTGCATTAATACTTCTTCACCCAATTGGCTATAGGCCGTAGGTGGAATTTGTGCAGTTGAATCTTTTTGTTCATTTACTTCAGAAAATGCCAGTTTTTTTTTCTGTATATATTTTAATGCCACATTTACAGTTATTCTACGCATCCACCCTTCAAATGACCCTTCAAATTTGAATTGATTAATGTAATTAAAAATTCTAACAAATGCATCTTGTAACATATCCTCTGCTTCCATGGGGTCTTTGGCATAACGCAAACAAACAGCCATTAACTTACCTGCATACTGCTCATAAAGCATACGCTGGCAAGATGCCTGTTGCTTAATACAGCCTTTAATTATTTCCAACTCTGTCAACTGAGGGGCAGGTTTTTTATGTTAACAATAAAAAGATGCCATAGTGGTGCATAATGCTGCCTACTAAGTACTCTTTCCTTAAAAATACCCAATCGTTTTAAATTGTTAACAAAATAGACTGTTAAGGTTGCCTTATTGTTTAATGGTAGAGATTTTTATAGTTGTAAAAATTGTGATTGAATAAAATCAACCACTTTGGGCAGGCTGTTGGTGTTTTGGTATACTTGAATTTGCTTATCGGCTCCGGTACCTTCTTCTAAAATAGTATGAATATATTGCAAAGCGCTCCTGCTATCTAAATGGTCCACTACATCATCAACAAAATCAAGCAATTCTAAAATAAGCTGTCGGGTGGGTACTTCGGTTTCTTTTCCAAAATCAATCAAAGTGCTATCAATTCCATAGCGGCTGGCCCGCCATTTATTTTCATTAATTAATGCCCTCTGATAAGAAATAAAGTTAAGATTATGAGTGCGTAATAAATATAATTTGGCACAAATGGCTTGAAATAGTGCAGCTATGGCAATGGTTTCTTTTATTTTTAAGGGAACATCACAAATCCTAAATTCAACTGTATTAAAAAATGGATGTACCCTTACATCCCACCAAATTTTTTTAGCATTATCAATGCAATTGGTTTTAATTAATAAGTTAACGTAGGCCTCATATGCTTCTATACTTTGAAAATGATCGGGAATGCCGGTACGGGGAAACTTATCAAACACTTTTGAACGAAATGATTTGTATCCGGTAAAACGCCCTTCCCAAAAGGGAGAATTGGTACTTAATGCATACACATGTGGTAAAAAATAGCGGGCACTATTGGCAATATGTATGGCCATTTTTCTATCTTCTACGCCCACATGTACATGTAATCCAAAAATTAAATTGCTTCGAGCCGCTTCTTGTAACTCGTTTACAATTTGGTGATAACGGTCATGGTCGGTAATTAATTGGCTATTCCAATGGCTAAAAGGATGTGTACCGGCTGCCCCAACAGCTAATCCCATACTATTGGCAATGGCAGAAATATTCCCTCTTAAGGCAGCAACATCATCTAAAGCCTCATTTATGTTACTGCAAACATCAGTGCCAACTTCTACAACTGCCTGATGCATTTCAGCTTTCACTTTATCTTTCAAAAGCTTTTGCCCCTCAATTACAATTTTTTGTTCATGACTTTTTAGCTCCCGACTTTCGGGGTCAATAACCATATATTCTTCTTCAATACCTATAGAAAATTGATGATAGTTAGGGGTTGACATATATAAAATATTTCAATTCTTAATTTGAATCATTAATACAATACGTTTTTTGAGCAACTTCTTTTTACAAATTCACCCCAGGTTAAGTTATCTCTTCCCGGCTGTTGAGTTTGGGCTCTTTCAATAGCGAAATTAGCTGCTGTTTCTACAACCCATTCAAAGTTTTCTTCACCCACACTTGCTTTGTCAGCATCGGGTGCGGGGTTGCAAAAATCAATCGCAAAGGGTATACCGTTACGTACAGCTAATTCTACAGTATTAAAATCATAACCTAAGTATTGATTAATTCGAATGACAATATTGGTGATTTCTTGCAATAATTGAGGCGAGGGATTAAAATGTGCTTCATACCTTAAATGATGCGGATTGCGGGGTTCATAAGGCATTATTCTTACATGCTTGCCGCCAATACAATAACAGCGATAGTATTCTTCAAAAATAATTTCTTCTTGTAAAAGCATTACTAACTGTCCGGTAGTATTATATTTTTCAAAAAAATCGGCTTCATTTTCTAATTTAAATACATGTTTCCATCCCCCACCTGCAAATGGTTTCATATAAGCAGGAAAGCCCACATAATGAAAAATACCATTCCAATCTAGAGGGTAAGCTAAGTTTGCAAAGGATGCGTCGGACGTATCGTCGGGTAAATCTTTGGAAGGGAGTATAACTGTTTTGGGTACAGGCACATTAATTTTTGTTGCTAAGCAGTTATTAAAAAATTTTTCATCCGCACTCCACCAAAATGGGTTATTAATAACTGCAGTACCACATAAGGCAGCATTTTTTAAATAGGCTCTATAAAAAGGCACATCTTGGCTAATTCTATCTATAATAACACTATAACCGCTATCTTCTCCTTGCATAACTTTACTTATCAATACAGGTTCTGCAATAATATCTTCAATTTGTTTATGGTTAATTCTTTCTATAATTGCCTGGGGAAAACTTCTTTCTTTTCCGAATAGAATACCTATTTTTTTCATAATATCTAAATTTGAAAATGATTCTTAAAAAAGAATTTTAAAAAAAAAATTACAACATTAAAATAAGCTTTTTTATTTATGCTGCCATATGTTTATTGATTTTTTTTCTAAAATGAAAACAGTAATTATTACAAAAGAGAATTAGTTGCATTTTGAATTGCCTACAAAAATTTAAATTTTACTTCGCTCCAATTATTATATTTGATATATGCCAATGGATGCTTTGCAAGAAACAACCAATTTCACAGTTGTTGCACATACTTTATATTCTCAGTACTTAGAACGCAATGTTGAGGTTGAATTTTATGTACCTCCGGATATGCATGTATTAGAAGAAGTTAGTTTGTTGTTTTTTAATGATGGCCAGGATTTGGGTAAAATACCATTACTAGAAAAATTAAATCAACTGAATGCTGAAAACAAATTAACCCCACTTTTATGTGTTGGCATTTATTGTGGTGAAGAGCGAAAAAGAGAATATGGAGTTGCTTATAGCCCCGATTATTTAGGCCGAGGTGATAAAGCGGGCTTATACACAAAATTTATTTTTGATGAATTGTTGCCTTATGTAAGAAAAAAATTTCATGCACCTTCTTTTAAAGAAAAAGCATTTGCCGGGTTTTCGTTAGGTGGTTTGAGTGCTTTGGATATTGTATGGAACCACGCAACAGAATTTGCTAAAGTAGGTGTATTTAGCGGAAGTTTATGGTGGAGAAGAAAAGCTTATGAAGAAGGGTATAACGATGAAACAGATAGACTAATGCACTTGCAGGTGCAGCATGGTACTTTCTATCCATGGTTACAATTTTTTTTACAATGCGGTACTTTAGATGAAACTGCTGATCGAAATAATAATGGTGTTATTGATAGTATTGATGATACACTTGATTTAATTATAGCCTTAAAAGCTAAAGGTTTTACGGATGCCCACATTCAATATTTACTTGTTGAAAATGGTAAACATAATTTTACAACATGGGGTAGTGCTATGACAGAATTTTTGTTATGGGGCTGGGGAAAATAAATTATTCTGTTTTCAAATACTTTATACAAAAAAGCTGGAAGAATTTTCTTCCAGCTTTTTTTATTTACGTTTTAAACTATTGTGTTAGTTGAACAAGTAACGTACTCCAATTTGTCCTTGCCAGCGTGAGAAAATGCTGGTATTATCTTGGAAACTATTAACCTGTGGAATTTGGTTTTTAGGATCTTGATATAAGAATGAGAACATGGGTTTGCCTGCGTTTACACCAGACTGAGCAATTCCTTCAAACTTCAAGAAAGATGTATTGGTGAAAGTTTTGGCAATGCCCCAATTTGGATTTAAGAAGTTGCCCACATTAATTAAATCGAATGTTAAACGAAGTGTATGGCGATTTTTACCTGCTTTAATAGAAAAGTCTTGTGTAACATTCATATCTAAATGTTTGTACCAAGGTAATACAACTGCATTTCTTTCAGCATATTGACCTCTGTGCTTACTTAAATATGGGTCTTGTTGAATGAAGTTATTCAATTGATTCCAAATAATATCAGGAGTACGGGTATCTGTTATAGCTCCACCGCCACCTGTATTTACTGGTACTAAAACTATGTCTGATTGAGTTTTAGGGATATAGATTAATGAACTGTTACCTCCTGTAGCGGCGTTTACTAAATCGCCTTGGTAGGTATATGAACCAACACCAGCAGTAGCTGCTTCAAATACAAAACCTATTGAAGTTGCATAATGTTTACCATATTCAAAGCGGTATTGTGCATAACCGATAACGCGGTGAGGTTGATAGTAACCTGCATAACCTAATTCATCAGAGTTTAAGTCGCCATGTGTAGGTCTGTCTCTCCACATACTTTGAGCAATTGAACCACCATCATTCACATTTTTAGCTTGGCTATAAGTGTAAGCAATGCTTGTAGTTAAATTTTTAACTGAGCGTTGGAACTGAATAGTTGCTGTGTAAGCATATCCTTTATTGGTATTAGCCATCAAAATAGCACTACTAATATTAGGGTTTGTCACACTTGCTCCACCGGCACCAGACCAAATTTTGGGTGAAGAGTAACGTAAACGATTATCAGGTCCTACTAATGGAGTTCCTGTTGAAGGAAGGTTTACGTTTTGGAAATATACTCCATTAACGTCTTTAGAATAGGTTAACTCAACACTAGCTACAATATTACCAGGTAATTTCTGGTCAACGGCACTACTTAACTTCATTACTTGTGGGTATTTAAAGTGTGGATCAGTAAATACTAAGTTGTAAGAAGTGTTGGGAGAGGTAGCAGCCGGTCTGTAGGTATTGATATTGGGACTAAATACCCAAGGTTGACCAGTTGCGGGGTTAGTTGTTGCTTGGTAAAATGAACCAAACTGCACTCCATTATTACTAGCTTGGTTGCTAATCCATACAAATGGTGGAGGACCGGCGAATAAACCAAAACCGCCGCGAATTTGAGTTTGGTGGTTATGATTAGGATCCCAGTTAAAGCCAATTCTTGGTGAAACTAATATTTGAGTATTTGGCTTATGCCCTACATCATAAGTTTTTCCATCTCTAAACTGCAACTGAGAAGCATAAGGGTTTGCAGTAAAACTATTGGTGAAGATAGGTGCATCTAAACGTAAACCATAAGTAAGCGTGAAGTTATCTTTCATTCTCCATTTATCCTGTGCAAAAACGCCCAATTCATTAGCACCAACTTTAGCAAATGGGAATGATCCATCAGGCGTTAATGCATACTGTAAAGTATAGTTTCTTGCAGTCGGAGCTCCATTCATAGCACTGTTATAAAAATCAGTTAAGGTATTGAATTGGTAATCTCCTGCATAGTTAGGTGCAAAACCGTTTACAAATCTTTTTATGTAATTCTGTGTACCTAAAGTAATTTCATGGTTGCCTTTATATACTGTTAAGATATCGGAAAATTGAAATACATTGGTATTCAATTTATTGTTGTAAGTGAAGGGCTCATAACCAAAAGCAGTATAGCTTTGTCCTAAACCATTCATAATGTCAACCATTGGGAAATCAGCACCGGAAAGGCTAGATCTATAATCTCTTAAAGCTGTGTAACCTACTTGTAATTTGTTTGAAACTCTATTGCTAAAGCGAGTGTTTAATTCAGCAATAACAATATTAAAGTTGTTGTTAATTCTGTAACCACTACCACTGAAAGGTAAGCCGGTTAAGCTAGGCTGACGGTTACCATTTGGAGCACCGCTATTACTTGCAGCAATATCACGATAAGACTTTAAGTAGTTGTATTTTAAAGTGAAAGTGCTGTTTTTACCTACGTTCCAGTCTAAGCGAGCAGTTAATTTATCGCTATAAGTGTTGTAATTGTAGTTTTGATAGTTGCCAGGGTTGTATCCATATTTCTGAATTAAAAAGTTTTTCAGAGCATCTAAAGTGTCAGCCACTGCTTGTGAAACAACACCAGGAACTGATGCTTGTCCGGGTTTTGCAGCTACATAAGTTGTAGCAGGCTGGCTAATTCTTTCTGATTCGGCACTAACAAATATGAATAATTTGTTTTCAATGATGGGTGCACCAATTGAAGCACCACGTAAGTTATAAGTATAGCTTGGGCGTGGTACAGTGTTCGTTCTTACATTGTATCCTTGCAATCCGGGAGTACGTATGTAAGTATAAACTGATCCTTTTACTTGGTTGGTACCACTGCGGGTTACTGTATTTACACCAGCACCGGCAAAACTACCTTGACGAACGTCATAAGGAGAAATATTCACTTGAATCTGCTCAATGGCATCTAAGCTAATAGGCTGAGAACTAGTTTGTCCCCCTAAAGTTGAAGATAAACCGAAAGCGTTATTAAAATTAGCTCCATCAACAGTAATGTTATTATAAGAACTATTCATACCTCCAAAGCTCAATCCATTTGCGGAAGGAGTAAGACGTGTGAAATCCTGTAAGCTACGGTTAATGGTGGGTAAGCGTTCTATTTGAGCACGGCTAACAATTTCTTGGCTTCCTGTATGGCCGGTGTTAAACACTTTATCTTGTCTTAAACCTTTTACTTCAACAGTTTTAAGTTCATTGGCAGCAGGTGTTAAACCAAAGTCGGCCTTAAATTCCTGTCCTAATACTAAAAATATATTGTCTTGTTGTTCTGTTCTATAACCCAAAAATGTAACAGTAATTTGGTACGGACCACCAATTTTCATGTTGGCCAAGTTGTATCGACCATCTTTACGAGTAGTGGTTACGTACTTTGTGCCCGTAGGCAAGTGAATAGCAGTAACAACAGCACCTTGTATGGGGGTATTTCCGTCCATTACCCTTCCTTGTACATCGGAAGTGGTTTCTTGTGCTGTTGCAAAACTAATGGCCCCAATAAAAAGGGCAAACATAAGTAGCAGTTTTCTTAGCATGTGATTTGTGTTTTTAATTTCGGTTGCAAAATTGAAGGTTAAAGCTTTAACAATCCTTTGCATGAATGTTACGCTTTTATTAACATAATGCAAATATTCCGTTAAAAAAAAGAAGCCCCGAATAATTCGAGGCTTCTTTAGGAAAATTTAATTGCTCTTAAGCTAAAGTTTAAAAGAAGTATTTTAAACCTAACTGCATACCCCAAGTACTTGAGGTAGTTAGTGTATTCTGCCAAGGCTTAGTCAATAATTGACCATTTAAGGTTTGCATCTTAAATGTTGGACGCCCTTGGCTATCTAAATTATTAAAAATTAAGGGTTGTGTAGTTGTGGTTTGTTGACGAACACCCCACATTTTATTAACCAAATTACCGGCATTTAAAATGTCTACAGAAAGTTGTAGGGTATGTTTTCTATTACCTACTTTAGCATAAAAATCCTGTAAAATTCTAACATCAAAAGTGCTTAACCAAGGCAAATAAGCTGCATTTCTTTCTGCATCTTTCCCTTTATTATTTCTTAAATAAGGAGTGTTTTGTACAAACTGCTGGAATGCTGCGGCTTGTTGTGCAGGAGTAAATGCCCCATTTTGAACAAATATTACTTGTGATGGGTCTTTGGGTATATACATCAAATCAATTCCACTTAAACCATCATTATTAATATCACCTTGGTATACATAGCTATAATTGTTTTGCTTAGCTAACTGACCAAAAATACTGATGGTAGTTGCCATATGGTTTAAATACTCCCAACGATAAGAAAGGGTACCAATAAAGCGATGCGGAGTTACATACGATGATGTAGCCAATTGAACAGTATTAGGTGTTCCTGTAGTTGCATTGCTGTTCCAAACTGAGGTAGCTTGTGAACCAGGATTAGCACTTACTTCAGAAGCAAAGCTAGCTGTGTATGCAAATGAACCGTAGAATCCTTTAGCAGCAGATTTTTGAATTTGGAAAGTAGCAGAACCACTTGAACCTAATGTTGTATTCTCTAAAACGATAGCTGTATTCAAGTTACTGTAAACGTTTCTTGCAGCTGATGAAGAAAATCTTCCTCTGTAATCAATTCCATTAATGGTGCCATCAGGATTTTTTAAGTTGGCATTGCGCATTACCACTGCATTAACATCTTTTGTGTATAAGAATTCAGTAGTAATTAACCAGCCCTTACCCAATTTTTTATCAAATGCTAAGTTGGTACGCCAAACTTGCGGAAACTTAAAGTTAGGATCAATCAACACAATATTAGCATTGTTGGGTAAAGCACCCGGAGTAGGGTTGAATTTGCTTAAATATGCATCAGGGTTCGGATTGAATAAGAAATTTTGCAATTGAGCCGCATTGTTCACTGCTTGTCCGCTTTGATACATAAAGCTGTTAGATGGCATATTCGTTAAGAATACAAAAGGTATTCTTCCGGTAAATAAACCGGTACCACCACGGAATACTAAATTCTCTTCATCAATTTTATAACGGAAACCTACACGAGGTGAAAAATATAATGTGCTTTTGGGCCATTGTCCGGTGCTATAATGGGTAGGGTTGCCATTCTTATCAGGTAAAGTTAGCGCTGCAATGTTGGGGTTAGCTAATGGTTGCTGAGGATAAACCGGCTTATCAATTCTCAAACCATAGGTAATCTTCAACTTGTCATTAACGTTAAACTCATCCTGAGCATAAATGCCCAATTGTCCAATTTTTAAATCGGCTGAATAAGGAGCTGGTGTGCCAGGTACCAAAGAGAAGGTATAGGAGAAGAATACCGGTGCACGATTATTCATAAAGTCACTTAATGAATTATAAGCATAGTAACTTGATGCACCCGGCATAAACATATTACCTACGCGTTGATATTCATAAGTAGCTCCGAAAGTTAAGGTATGCTTACCTGCATAATAAGTAAAGTTGTCAGTGGCATTGTATATGTCATTGATAACATCATTATTACGAGTAAAGGGGTCATTTCCGGCAGACATATAGTTTTGACCATTATTATTGAAAATATCAATAGTTGGGAAAACTTGTCCACCTGGAATGGTTCTGGTATCACGCACTTTGGTAATGGTAGCAATAAACTGATTTGAGAAGCGACTGCTGAAACTTGAATTCAATTCTATAGCACCTGATCTTACTAAGTGGTTAAAGCCATAGTTAGAATTGCTAAATGCCATAGAGCGTAAGCTAAAGCGGTTGTTAGGTAAACGGCTTACTTGGCTACTGCTACCTATTACTGAGAAAGGAGCAGCATTAGGTATACTACTACCGTTTAATGGGTTCATGTCAGTACCCACCAACTCATTGTATTTTACACTCAATTTGTGCACTTTATTAATGTTCCAGTCAACCTTCAATAATAATTTGTGGTTGGCTGCAACAAAGTTGGGGAAGTTATCATAAGCCCCCGGATCATAATTGTAAGTGTTTTTCAGGAAGTCTGAAAATTTCTTTAAAGAATCAATAGGCGTTTGTGAAACGTTACCAATACCACTTCCTCCTGTTGGTGAATAGGTAATACCCGGTGAAGTATTTTCTTCATGCTCATAGTTAGCAAAGAAGAATAATTTGTTTTTGATAATTGGTCCACCTAAGGTAAAACCGTATATTTTTTTGGTAGAAGGTGCGGGGTTTGTTAATGTAACCGAACCTACTTTTTTACCATTATAATCTTGATTGCGATACAATGTATAAGCAGAGCCATGGAAAGTGTTGGTACCACTTTTGGTTACAGCAAAAATACCTGCACCTGTAAAGCCTGATTGGCGAACATCATATGGAGCAATATTTACTGAAACTTCTTCAATTGCATCTAATGAAATAGGCTGGCTACCACCACCTGGTAAAGGGTCAGAGCTTAAACCAAAGTTGTTATTTAGGTTGGCACCATCAACCACCACATTGTTATACCTACCATCGCGACCAGCAAAGCTGTTACCGTTAGCCTGAGGGGTAATACGGGTAAAGTCAGTAATACTTCTGCTAATAGTTGGTAAAGTTGATAACTGCCTTTGAGAAATTTGAGTAGAAGCACCGGTGCGGTCTGTGTTAATTTTCCGTGCTTGTGATGATACCACTACTTCGCTCAAGTTGTTTGTTGCATCTTGCATGGTAACATTGGCAATGTAGGGTTCACCCAAATTCAGGTAAAAGTCATCTACTACTTCAGGTCTTAATCCTACATATTTAAACTCAATTTTGTAGGGACCGCCAATTCTTACGTTTGGTAAAGTGTATTCACCGCTTTTACGCGATACTGTTGTGTACACGGTTCCCGAAGGAATGTGGGTTGCAGTAATTGAAACACCTTCTAAAGGTTTTCCGTCTTGCATTTTTACAAAGCCTTTAATGCTACTGGTGGTTACCTGGGCAAATAGAGTTACCGGTAAGCATAGTAATAGCAATACAAGGACTCGCAGTAGTTTTTTACTAAGCATAATGTTAAATTTTTCAGAGGCAAATAAAATGAATTATTTAGGTTCAGCAACATTAAAATATTAACAAATCGTTGCTTTTTATAAACGTTTACCGATTTTAAGGGGAAACCGCCCTGTTTTTAAACATACTACGCTAATAAACATGCACATATTTTTAAACAAAAACGGTAGCTAAGCTGTACTTTTGTAGTTAATTATCATTTATGTTGAATTCTATTCAAGAAGGTATTGAAGCCATTAAAAATGGCCAATTAGTGATTGTTGTTGATGATGAAGATCGTGAAAATGAAGGTGATTTTATTACTGCTGCTCGTAATGTAACTCCCGAAATTATTAATTTCATGACTAAGGAGGGGAGAGGTTTAATATGTGCGCCCATTTCGGAGGCTTTAGCCCAAAAATTGCAGTTAGATTTAATGGTGAACCAAAACACGGCTTTACATGAAACTCCTTTTACGGTTAGTGTTGATCTATTAGGACATGGTTGTACCACAGGTATAAGTGCTCATGATCGGGCAAAAACTGTACAAGCTTTAATTGATCCAAATACAAAGCCTGAAGATTTAGGTCGTCCCGGTCATATTTTCCCATTGCGCGCCAAAAAAGGTGGGGTTCTACGCAGAACCGGCCACACTGAAGCTACCGTTGATTTGGCTCGCTTAGCAGGTTTTGAAGAAGCAGGAGTTTTAGTAGAAATTATGAATGAAGATGGAAGCATGGCGCGATTACCTCAATTACTTGAAATTGCCAAAAAATTTAATTTAAAAATAATTTCTATTAAAGACTTAATTGAATACCGCTTACAACTGGATTCATTAATTGAAGAAGTTACAAGGGTTGAAATGCCTACTAAATATGGCTATTTTAAACTGGTTGCTTTTAAAGAAAAACTTACCGGTGGGGAACATTTAGCACTGATTAAAGGAGATTGGCAAACCGGCGACCCTGTTTTAACCCGTGTTCATAGCAGTTGCTTCACCGGCGATATTTTAGGAAGTTTTCGTTGTGATTGTGGGGAACAATTACACAAAGCCATGCAAATGGTTCAGGCCGAAGGTAAGGGAGTAATTTTATACATGAACCAGGAAGGACGTGGTATTGGATTAATGAATAAACTAAAAGCCTATAAATTGCAGGAGGAGGGTATGGATACTGTTGAAGCAAATTTGCATTTAGGTTTTGGCATGGATGAACGTGATTATGGTGTTGGTGCACAAATACTTAGAGCTTTGAATGTAACTAAACTGCGTTTAATGAGTAACAATCCTAAAAAAAGAGCAGCTTTAAAAGGTTATGGTTTAGAAATCGTAGAAGTTGTGCCTATTGAGATTCCACCTAATCCTTTTAACGAAAAGTACCTGCAAACCAAACGTGATAAAATGGGGCATGAAATATTAAAGAAATAAACATAAAAAAGCGGTAATCTTTAAAAATTACCGCTTTTAGTTTTATCTATCTTTTAAGTAAGCTTCTTCTCTTTCATATTCTTTTTCATAAGCTTTTATAATGGCTTTTACCAGCCTATGCCTTACTACGTCTTCTTCAGATAATTCAACATGTTCAATACCATCAATTTTTTGTAAAATGCGTGTTGCTTTATGTAAACCACTTCGTTGATTTCGAGGTAAATCAATTTGAGTTGGATCGCCGGTTATAATAGCTTTTGCATTGGCGCCAATGCGGGTCAAAAACATTTTTAATTGCAAATCATTGGTGTTTTGCGCTTCATCAAGAATAATAAATGCATTATCTAAGGTTCTACCACGCATGTAAGCCAATGGCGCAATTTCTATGGTGCGTGTAGTCATATAATAACCCAATTTGTCGGCAGGTATCATATCATCTAATGCATCATACAATGGCCTTAAATAAGGATCAATTTTTTCCTTCAAATCACCGGGTAAAAATCCCAAACTTTCACCGGCTTCAACTGCAGGGCGTGTTAAAATAATTTTTTTAACTACTTTGTTTTTTAAAGCACGCACAGCTAATGCTACTGCAGTGTAAGTTTTACCAGTACCAGCGGGGCCAATGGCAAAAACAATGTCATTTTTATCAATGGCTTGTACCATTTTTTTCTGGTTCGCAGTACGGGCACGAACGGTTTTACCATTGGGGCCAAATACCAAAATGTCGTTAGGATGTCTATCAATAAAATGATCCACAGTTTCAGCATCATCACCACCCAGTATTTGTTCAAAGTAGTTTTCACTTAAATGGCCATTTCGCTCCAAATATTGCAGTATAAGTTCAATTTTTTCTTTGGCTGCATCAATTTGTTCTGGTGCTCCGCTTATTTTAATTTGTGTACCCCTAGATAATATTTTTAATAATGGGAATTTCTTTTTCAGTAAATCAAACTTACCATTGTTTACACCAAAAAACTCAATGGGGTTAACGTTGTTTAGACTAATAATTGTATCTGTCAATGTATTTGGATTTTAGGGTTAACAAATAAGGTTAGTAATAGATAACCGCTTCTTTCAAATTTAATTTTTTTATTCATTTCATTACAAACTTGTTTATGCACATGTGTGGAAAGAATTATTCTAATATAGTAACACACACCATTATAAGCTTGTTGTAATTTAATGAATAAAATAGCAGTTAATCATTATTATTTTGTTAACAACATGGGGTTTGTAAAAATTATTATTCTCTTATTCAGGATGAATTAAATGTATAATTCCCGAAGTAGCAATTTGTAAACCAACACAAAAAACCAAAAAGGCACTTAAGCGATTTACAATTTGTCCTCCCTTTTCACCTAATTTTTTTATGAGTATAGGTGTGTAAGCATAACTTAAAAAGATAACAATTGCCATTAGTAAAACCGCAAAAATTAAAGCTCCTAAATTAATGAAATAGGCAGATATTTTTTTTGCATTACCATGTGCACTTAAAGTTAACAAAACAGAAATAGTACCGGCTCCTGTTGTCATAGGAAATGATAATGGATAAAATAAAATTTTATTAACACTAGCCATATCGGTATCGGTATCAGGGCTTTTGGTTTCTTCAGTAGGCTTAACATCATTATTAGATGATAATAATTGCCATCCCATTTTGCAAATTAAAATACCACCCGCAATTTGTACCACCGGTATTGAAATGCCAAACAATTTAAATATCCAACTGCCAATTATCGTTGCAACAGCGCATATCATAAAACTGTATATGGCAATTTTTTTAGCTGCAATTATTCTTTGCGATCTTGTTAAATGATCTAACAAGGGGTCCATTATTAATGCAGTGCCAATAGGGTTTACAGGTGGAAATAGTGCTACAAATCCTATAAAAGCAAGGTTTAAAATATTAAAAACAATATTCATTTTTTAACTAGGGTTTGAGGTATTATTGGTAGGTTCGTTTTGATAATCTAATTTTTTTAATATTTCTAATATCAATTCATTTTGTTTTTCTAAGCGCAGTAATATGGTTTCAATTTCCATTTCTGATTTTTGGTTAATTCTGAAATCAGTCTCCGCTCTTATTTCTGCGTGTATGCCTTGTAAGTTCTGTCCAACCATAATTAAAGGCATTAACAAAATTTGGATTAAATTAGAAATGAATAGCCAAAGTACAAATGCCGGGTAGGGGTCAAATCGCAAAGCCTTTGGCCCCAATGTATTCCATAATAACCATAACACTGACCAGCTAAATATTAATATGAAAAATCCCATACTACCCACTTTTATTGTAATCCATAATGCCAATTTATTAAGCGGAGTAAGTTGTTGCTTGTATTTCATGTTTACATTTACTACAGGGCTATCAGATGGAATGGTATTATTGTCGTTAACTATTTTATTAATAGTTTTCATCATGCAAAATGGATTATGATTATTTAATTTTTTTTAGTTGATGAATGGTTTCTTCAGGCGATTTTGAATGAAATACAGAACTTCCTGCAACTAAAATATCGGCTCCGCTGTGAATTACTGCTGAAGCATTATCAACCGAGATTCCTCCATCTACTTCAATTAATACCTGTGGAGCTATTTTATTAATTTTTTGCTTCAATTCTTTTATTTTTATTAATGAGTGAGGAATGAATGATTGACCGCCAAAACCCGGATTTACACTCATTATTAAAACCATATCAATATCAGTCAGCACATTTTCTATCATACAAATGGGCGTATGTGGATTTAAGGCTACCCCCACTTTTATTCCTAAATTTTTTATTTGTTGTATGTTCCTGTGTAGATGCGGACATGCTTCAACATGTACTGTAATGCTATCTGCCCCCGCCCTTTTAAAATCCTCTACATATTTTTCCGGCTCAACAATCATTAAATGAACATCTAATGTTTTTGTGGTAGCTTTTCTTATGGCTTCAACAACTGGAATACCAAAACTAATATTAGGCACAAATCGTCCATCCATTACATCCAAATGAAACCAATCAGCCTCGCTAGAATTCAATCGCTGACATTCATTTTTTAAGTCTAAAAAATTTGCAGCTAAGATGGATGGAGCAATGATTGGCATAATATTATTATTTTTTATTTTATGGAATGGTAAAAATGTAAATTTACTGATTTTGTAATCGGTTTATTGCGGTTACAGCTTCATGCATGGTTGGGTCTAAGGTAAGTGAAGTTTGATAGTTTTTAATGGCTTCATTTTTATTTTGCATAGCTTCGTAACACTTCGCTTGCCAATAATATGCATCTGCATAAGTATTATTTACCTTCGAAGCAAGTTGAAATATTTGTAAAGCCTGCGTGTAATTTTTTCTATCAAAATAAATAAACCCTTTTTCCATATAGGCTTCCATTAAGGTGAAATTTAAATTAATGCTTTGGTTAAACATGGTTAAAGCTTTTTCTGTTTGTCCGGTTCGGGCATAGTAAACACCTTCTATAAAACTACAATTAGCATCAGTTTCTCTGCCCAATTTTAAATCTAATACTTGGTTGCATAATTCAATAGCGTTTATATTTTTTTGCTCAGCATATAAATTAGCCAATGATAACAGTGCATTGGCATCAGGATATATTTCTATGGCATGCTTATAGGCATCAATGGAACCAGCAGTATCTTCGGCATTTTCCAACAAATGTCCTTTTCTATACCATAATTCATAGTTGAATTTATCATTCATAATTAGAGAATCTATTTGTTGAACAGCGGGCTTAAACATATTCAAACTGTCATAGGCATCCAATAATTTCATTCGCAAAGAGATGCTGTCGGGATGAGCATTCACTGCTTGTTGTAGTTTAGAAATGTATGGATTAATAATGGTTGTATTCTTTGCAATGGTATTATCAAATTGTTGATCAGTTTTAGCTTGATGGCAAGCCATTACTATAAAAAAAAGAAAAGTTATGATTAGGTATTTTGTTGTTTGCATAGCTATTCAATTACTGATTACAGATATTGTATAAATTCAATTTAATCCTATAATTACTTATACTTGCAAAAATAACGGGCTATATGCCAAAAAAATTTAAAAATAAGCATTCTGATTGCCTTAAAACCTTACTTAATATTTAATTTGCAACGTTGTAATGTTTTGTAACTGAAAGTTCTATCTTCGGTGCTTTAAAATTTAAAAAACATGGATACCCTTAACTCCTTATTGCTATTTATTCATAGTTGGTTACGTTGGATAATTTTGATTTTATTATTGGTTGGTATTTTTAATAGCCTTTCAAAAATGCAGCGCCCATTAAGTAATGTGGCTAAAAAAATGAATTTATGGTTAATGATTGCTGCGCATATTACTTTACTAATTGGGTTGTATCAGTATTTTTTTGGTCCAAAAGGTTTTGTTTTTTTCAGAACAATGGGGGTAGCAGAAGTAATGAAAAATTCGGTATACCGTTTTTGGGCAGTGGAGCATATTATAGGAATGATTATCGCCATTATTTTAATTACAATTACAAGGGGCATTGCTAAAAAAGATATAGAACCAGCTAGAAAAAACAAAAAGCTTTTGGTGTTGTATATTTTTGCCATTATTATCATAATTGCCTCTATTCCTTGGCCGGGAAGGTTTGGCGATTTACCACTTTTCCGTGGGCTATAAGAATTAAAAGTTTTCATTTTTTATAAAAGAGGCTTTCGCCTCTTTTTTTTATCTTTGAAGGAAGCCGATTGTTATGCCGTATTTTAGAAATTTTATCTATTGGATAGATAAACGAAAGTGGAAATATGTTTTTTTACTAACTATGTTGGAGCTTTCAGGAATTTTTGCTTCCAACTAAATTGTAATACTATTTTATATTTTTCAAATTTTTAATTGTATGCCTTATTATATTCAAAGAGGAAGTATTCCTCCTAAACGTCATACCCAATTTCGGCAAACCGATGGCTCATTATATGCCGAGCAATTATTTTCTACTGAAGGCTTTAGTAGCGATTACACTTTAATGTACCATTACCATCCACCTACACAAATTATTAAAGTAGATGACCCCATCAACTTCATGCCTGAAATAGCTGAAGAAAAAATGTTGAAGCATCGCTGTTTTGAAACATTTCAGGTTATGCCTGAAGCAGATTATTTAAAAAGTAGAAAGCCCTTATTGGTGAATAATGATTGTGCTATTATTGTTGCCGCTCCTGAAAAGAGCATGGAAGGTTATTTTTATAAAAATGCTGATGCGGATGAACTTTTATTCATTCATGAAGGCAATGGTATATTACATTCTCAATATGGTGATTTATACTTTCAATATGGTGATTATATCGTTATTCCTCGTGGCACTATTTACCAAATTAGTTTTCAAAGTACGCATAACCGATTGTTCATTGTTGAGTCATATAGCCCCATCCGTTTTCCTAAAAAATACGTTAGTAAAAATGGACAATTATTGGAACATTCACCTTACACCGAACGCGATTTGAAATTACCTGAATTTAAAGAACCCATTAATGCAAAAGGCGATTTTTTGATAGAAACAAAAAAACGTGGAATGCTTTATGGTATTCATTATGCCAATCATCCTTTTGACGTTGTGGGGTGGGATGGCTGTTGTTACCCTTACATCTTAAGTATTCACGATTTTGAACCAATTACCGGACGAGTGCATCAACCGCCACCAGTGCATTTAACTTTTGAAGCTAATAATTTTGTTGTATGCAGCTTTGTTCCTCGCTTATACGATTATCATCCATTAGCTATTCCTGCACCATATAATCATAGTAATATTGATAGCGATGAGGTGTTGTATTATGTTGATGGTGATTTTATGAGTAGAAAAAATGTAACAAGGGGAATGATTACTCTGCATCCTGCAGGTATTCCACATGGACCTCATCCGGGTGCGGTTGAAAAAAGTATAGGTAAAAAAGAAACACAAGAATTAGCTGTAATGGTTGACACATTTCACCCTTTACAATTAACTAAAACTGTTTTGGGAATTGAAAATAAAGATTATACTATGAGTTGGGCAGAGTAATGAATACAATATTTCCCAAAATAATTGTCATTGAAAACAAAAGCTGTTACCCATTTAGAGTAGCAGCTTTTTTAAATTCAATATTCAAGTGCAAAAATTTTTATATTATATATAAATTAAATTAAACTAAACTTATTGATGTTTTATGCATAAAATTATACCATTGCCCAACCTTTAAATTTTATGGCTTTAGGTCTGCTAACAATTGCCTCTTCTAACTGCTCTCCAAATTTTAGAAATGTTTTTAAACGTTGATTAATGAAGGGCTTAATGTAGTTGATACTTTTTTGATGTATGATATAGCTACGATTAATTCTGAAAAATTCCGCAGGATTCAAATGTGTTTCAAGTTCATCCAAATTATAATTTATTAAAAATTTTTTCCCTGAATGGCTAAAAATATTCACTAACTTATTCTCCGATTTAAAAAAAGCAATGTCACTGATGGGTATTAAAAATTGTTTTGTGCCTAGTCTTCCCCAAAATTGAATCATATATCTATGCTTATTTTGTTCAGTATTTTCTTTGAATTGTTTAATCAGTTGTAGTTTATCTAATGCAATTTTTAAATGTTTTTTTGTAATTGGTTTTAATAAATAATGTATGCTAAAATAGTTAAATATATCAAATGAATAGGCAGTTTGCGTTCCCATGAAAATAATCGGACATTTTATATTTTGTTTGCTTAATAGTTCAAATGCAGTTCCCTCTTTCAATTCTATATTCATAAAAACAGCATCCGGTAAATCATGTGTTTCAAACCATTGGTTAGCTTCATTTATGTTACAAACTAATAATTCAACTACTATATTGGAATGTCCATGATTCAATAGTTGTTTTAAACGTTTGGCGCTTGAAATATCTTTTTCCATGATTAGTACTTGCATAGAAAATAAATTAGTGTAATATATAAATGAAGCGATTTTGCTAAATACTAAAGGTGAATTTGGATTTTTTTTTTGATTAGCAAATTATATCAAAATAAAATATAACAGCTATTTTTTTATATTGTTTATTTTCTAAACTGTTATTTCACAGCTGTATTAATATCATTGGCAATTTAATGTTTGAACATTTGTAATGTAATATTCAAAAAAAAGCCTTTCACATCATTTATATTGTAAAAGGCTTTTATAAGTTAAATAAAATATTTATGCTTTAAGGTAGTAATACACGATCAATTACATGCACTACACCATTTGTTGCCATTATGTTTGCCGCTATAATATTGGATGCAACAGTGTTGCCATTACCTTTAACTGTTGCGCCACCGGTTAGCGAAATTGTTAGTTTTTCAGAATTTAAAGTAGTGGGTTGAGCTCCTTGAGTTAAATCAGATGAAAATACCCGAGCAGCGATAACATGGTAAGTTAAAATAGAAGTTAAAGTAGCCGGGTCTGCATTATTTATATCATTTACAGTAGCAAAACCTGCTGCACGGAAAGCCGCATTGGTGGGTGCAAATACGGTAAACGGACCAGGACCAGATAGTACAGCTGCTACATTCACTGAACCCTGACTAGCACGAAGTACGGCAGCTACTAAATAACTAAAAGTTGTATCACTTTGTGCTACCTGAACAATGTTGCCAATTGGTGGAATCAATACTCTTGCAATGGCATGAATAACCCCATTGCTAGCCATTATATCTGCTTGAGTTACCGGAATACCATTTACAAAAACCCCATTTGCATTTTTAGTAACAAAAACAGAATCGCCACTTGCTGTAATTACTTTAGCGTTCGGTCCCGCAGGTACATTGGCTGCAGGTATGTTTGCAGGAATGGTGTGATATAATAATAAAGTGTTTAGCTGGCTAGCGGTTAATGTATTAATGATGGAAGCTGTAATTCCACTTCCGGCAAATGCCGTATCACTCGGCGCAAAAACAGTAAAGGGACCTGTTCCATTTAATGTGGTTGCTAAATTGGCTTTTACTACTGCCGTTTTTAATAAGCTAAAATTTGCATTGTTTGAAACAATGGTAGTAATGGTTTGCTGATTAGTTGATGGATTATTTGAGCTTTTTTTACAGGCAGTACCAACTATTATAACGGCCGATGCCAACAAGCCCAATGCAACTGTTTTTTTCAATAATAAATTTTTCATAACGGTAACGTTTTGTTTAATTTTTATAACATTAATATCAAACAACAGTTACCCAACTATTACTGAACTGTATATTTTGATGGCTGAATTGTTTTTTTTGAGTAAATTTTCACAATTAAACACCCAAAAGATGTAATTAAAAAGAAGGTTATTAAAATGCTTTTAATGTTTGTTGAAAAAGATAAGTGTTGAGTTTTATTGCTATATTTTTTTTATATTCATGTTCTAAAACTTACCAATATGATACCGTTTCACGAACTTAAAATAGGTGACTATGTTAAATGCACCTATAATGGAAAACAATGGGATGGCGAAGTTACCGATTTGAACAATGATGAAAAACAGGTTTGTGTGGCTACGGAAGTGCAGGAGTTTTGGTATACACCTGATGCGTTAGATCCATTACCTTTAAATGATGAACAGTTGCAACGTTTAAAGTTTAAGAAAGAACAAATGCCTGATGGGTCCATTAAATACAGCAAAGGTGCTTTTAGAATGCTAATTCCAGGGGATGGTGATTTTTCTGCAATTGATTTATGGTATAGAGAAGACAGGCGTTATCATCCAAATGTACATTACATACATCAACTCCAAAACCATTATAGTGATATGACTAAAATTCACTTGACTACAGAACCCATGTAATAATAATTTCAATCATTTCCATTCATCATAAATAAGGGCAGTTCTTTTGGACTGCTTTTTTTGTTTAGTTATATTCACGTTTTAATTAGAATACCCTCAATAATTGTTTTAAATTTTACATTATGCGTAAATGGATGTTGTTTTTGTTGCTATTGCAATTTTCTTTAGTAGCGTTTTCTCAGCAAGAAGTTACCAGCCCCGACAAATTTTTGGGATATACAGTCGGAAGTAAATTTTCAAGGCATCATCAAATAGTTGATTATTTTAAATTAGTTGCCAAACAAAGACCTGATTGGGTTAAAATAATACCCTATGGTAAAACAAATGAAGGACGTGAATTGCTGGTAGCGGTTATAGCAACACCCAATAATCTTCAAAGAATTGAGGACATCCGCAAAAATAATTTACGTATAACCGGTATGTTGAAAGACGGTATAGCAGCAAATACAACTAATGCAGTACCCATTGTTTGGCTAAGTTATAATGTGCATGGAAATGAAGCGGCATCAAGCGAAGCGGCTATGTTAACGCTTTATACATTGGTGAAGCCCGATAATACTGAAGCACAGAAATGGTTACAAAATGAAGTAGTCATTATGGATCCATGTATAAACCCTGACGGGCGCGATAGATATATCAACTGGTATAATAGTGTAGTAGGGGCACAAATGAATGTTGATATACAATCTCGCGAGCACATGGAACCTTGGCCGGGCGGAAGAACCAATCATTATAATTTTGACTTAAACAGAGATTGGGCCTGGCAAACACAAGTAGAAACACAACAACGTTTAAAGCTATACCAACAATGGATGCCAGAAGTGCATGTTGATTACCATGAACAAGGTTTTAATGAGCCCTATTATTTTGCACCTGCAGCTGAACCCTATCACGAAGTAATTACTCAATGGCAACGGGATTTTCAACAATTGATTGGGAAAAATAATGCATCTTATTTCGATAAAAATGGTTGGTTGTATTTCACCAAAGAACGTTTCGATTTATTTTATCCATCCTATGGCGATACCTATCCAATTTATGATGGTGCCATAGGAATGACATTTGAACAAGGCGGCATACGTGCAGGTCTTGGTGTAATTAATGATGATGGTGATACTTTAACTCTGCGCGATAGAGTATTGCATCATTTCACTACCGGAATTTCTACCGTTCAGGTAAGTGCTGAACAACACCAACAATTAGTAGATAATTTTAAAAAATATTTCGATAATAACAATAATGCGGTTAATAACATTTATAAGACATACATCGTTACCAGTAATGATGCTAACAAAATAAATGCAGTAAAAGAGTTGCTAGAAAAAAATAATATTGAGTGTGGTATTGTGGAAGCAAATAATTTAAAGGGTTTTCACTATGCTACCAATGCTGTTGAAAATGTTCAGTTACAAAAATATCAACTCGCAGTATCGATGTTCCAGCCTAAAAGTAGCTTAGCCAGAGTTTTGTTTGAACCTACCTCAAAACTATCTGATAGTGCCACTTATGATATTACAGCTTGGAGTATACCCTATACTTTTGGCGTAGATGCATACGCTTTAAATGATAAACTTAATTTGAAACCATTTGTTGCCAATGCAATCAATGCTAATAGTATTCCTGCAAGTACCTATGGTTATATTATTCCTTATCAGTCTTTTAACGCAGCTCGTTTGTTAGCTTATTTAACCAATAATCATGTAAAAGTTAGGGTTACGGCTAAGCCTATAACATACAATAATATAACTTATCCTGTAGGTACTTTATTAGTATTAAAAACAAGTAATGAGTACATAAATTGGGTATCGTTAGTAAAAAATGCAGCAGTTAAATACAATATTTTACCTGTAGAGGTAACAACTGGTTTAATGCAAAAAGGTCCTGATTTTGGTAGTCCTGATATTTCTGTAATAAATGTACCTAAGGTTGCATTAATTACCGGTGAGCAAAGCTCTGCAACAGATGCCGGTGAAGTTTGGAATTATTTTGATAAGGCTTTAGAATATCCTGTTACATTATTAAATGCAACTGATATTTATCGGTTGAATTTGAATGCCTATAATGTAATTATTGTACCCGATGGATATTATAAGGTTTTTAATGATAAATCTGTGGCAGACAAACTAAAAAGTTTTGTTACCTCAGGTGGGAAATTAATAACTATTCAAAATGCTACCGCTTTAATTGGTACCAATATTTTTGGATTAAAGCAAAAAGAAATAAATACAGAAGACACAATAAATATTCGCCAGCTTCCGGTTTACAATGAGTCTGAGAGAAAAGACCTATCTTTTTCTATACCGGGAAGTATTTATAGTGTGCAATTAGATAATACGCATCCACTTGCATACGGTTATGATAAAATTTATTATACACTTAAGCAAAACACTGATGTGTATGAATTATTGAATAACGGTTGGAATGTTGGTACGATTGCTGGTAATAATTATGTTGCCGGATTTGTTGGTAGTAAAATTAAAAATAAGCTGAATAACGGAGTACTATTTGGTGCACTTAAGTTTGGAAAAGGGAATTATGTATTTATGGCTGATGATCCTATATTTAGAATGTTTTGGGAAAACGGGAAGTTAATGTTAGCTAATGCTATTTTTATGGTGCAATAATAAATTTTAAAAAATACATATCTAATAAAGCCCGTTATTTAACGGGCTTTTTAATGGAATGTTATCTTCAGTAATCAAATAATTTTTTGTATATTGTTGATAAAAAAATGAATCCATTTTGGTCGCAATTTATATATCATCAAATTCTACGAAAGAAAAGTGTTGTTATTGAAAAAACGGACTCTAATTATAAAAAGGCTAAAGGTTTTCGTTTTTTTAAATTATTGTTTTATAGGTTTTTAAAAGATGTTGTATTGCTGGTTGGTGGTATTCTATCTGCTGCCTTTGGATTAAAAGGTTTTTTGTTGCCCAATAAGTTTATCGATGGGGGTGTTACCGGAATTTCTTTGTTAATGGCTGCATTAACCCACTTGCCAATTTATGTTTACATTATCATAATAAATATTCCATTCATCTTATTGGCATTTCGAGTAATTAATCAAGTATTTGCTATTAAATCAACGCTGGCTATTGCAGGTTTGGCAATTAGTTTAGCCTTACTAAATTTTCCGGTAATCACTAATGACCATTTATTGGTAGCTGTGTTTGGTGGATTCTTCCTTGGTGCCGGAATTGGGCTTTCGGTACGTGGGGGTGCTGTTATTGATGGTACTGAAATTTTGGCTATTTTCTTAAGTAAAAAATTACGAACTACTATTGGCGATATTATTGTAGTAATTAACCTTATTATCTTTTCTGCAGCAGCCTATTTATTGTCTATTGAAGCTGCAATGTATTCTTTAATAACCTATTTGGCAGCATCTAAAACGCTTGATTTTATAGTTGAAGGTATTGATGAATATATAGGGGTAACCATCATATCACCTCATCATGAAACTATTCGTCAAATGATTATTCATAAAATGGGCAGGGGAGTAACTGTTTACAGTGGAAAAAGAGGCTTCGGCAAAAATGGAGAAACCAAAGAAGTGGATATTATTTATACTGTTGTTACAAGGCTTGAGCTAAATAAACTAAATGCGGAAATTGAACGTATAGATTCCAATGCATTTGTAGTGATGAGTAGTGTAAAAGATACAAAAGGAGGTATGATTAAAAAGCGAAGTGTATAACTTGCTGATTTTGTATGTTTTTTAGTTTAAGCTTTCCTATATGTAACTTTATTAAACTGATATTGTATAATAACTTTAAAAATAGCAATTTTGACTGTTCATGTATACGCAAATAAATTTCTATGCGCCCAAAAAACATGTCTAGTAATTCAAAACTTTCTAAAAATATTGCTCAAACCCCTAAAAATATTTTTGAAGAAATTTTCTTGCAATCAACTGTAAGTACACAAATTCTAGATAAAGAAGGGTGGTGTGTACGCATTAATAAAAAATTGTCTGAAATATTTGGTGTATTACCTGAAGATATAGAAGGTAAGAAGTATAATATTTTTCAAGATGCTGAAATTAAAAAGCATGGTATTGATAAATTATTAAAAAAAGTATACACAGAAAAGTCAATTGAACAATGGGAGGTATTTTTTAACATTGATAACGCCTCAAGATCACAAAACATTCCCATTGCTTTGCCGGTAACAAAGTGGTTTTCGAATACGGCCTATCCTGTTTTGAATGAAAATGGAGAATTGGAAAATGTAATTATACAACATCAGGATATTACCCTGCAGAAGGAAAATAGTTTACGTTTAAAGGAGAGTGAAGAGAGTCTGCAAAAAATTTTTAATTCTTCACCGGTAGGCCTTTTACTTTCCAATACAGAGAATGAGGAAATTATAATGGTTAATCGTGCCGTTGAGCAATTAATTGGGTTGCCCTCAAATAAAATTGTAGGCAAATCAGTTGCTTATTTTTTAGCTGATAAAGCTGACCAAAAAAAATATGTTGCTTCCATTAAGCAGTTTGGAAAAGTAAGAAATATGGAAGTAGCGCTTAAAAAAGCAAACAATCAACTTGTTACTTGCTATGCCTCTGGCGATGTTGTTGAAATGAATGGCGCATCACTGTTTTTAACAGGGATTGTAAATATTTCCGAACTAAAGCAAACCCAATACGCCTTACAACAAAGTGAAGCCAAGTTTAAGAATTTAATTGAAGACTTACAGGTTGGATTATTGGTAATGGATGAGCATGCCAACATTTTAATGTTTAATAAAGCAGCGTGTCATTTATTGGGTTATTCTTCCGAACAGTTATTAGGTAAATCTGCTTATGATACAGATTGGAAAATAATTCGTGATGATGGCACTTTTATGCCGGGTAATGAATTTCCGGTTCCCATTGTTGTAGAAACATTACAACCTGTGCACAATTGTACCATGGGTATATACAGACCTCTTTATCATGATTGGATTTGGCTTTTAGTTGATGCTATACCAGTGTTTGATGATAACCATAATCTTCAACAAATTATTTGCACATTTAGCGATATTACGGAAAAGAAACAGTTAGAGAAACAAATTCAAAACCAACAAATTAAAGAACAGCAACTTATTACCGAGGCAATTATTCAAAGTCAGGAAGAACAGCGCGAAGAAATGGGTCGCGAATTGCACGATAACATTAATCAACTATTAGCCGGTGCAAAAATATATTTAGACATGGCTATTAAAAATACTTCCATGAGTCATGATTTAATGTATAAAAGCATGGATATTTTAGATAAGGCCATTCAGGAAATTAGAAAAATCAGCAAAATGTTGGTAGCGCCGTCTTTGGAAGAAGATAGTTTACAACTATTGGTAAAGGATTTGGTAAATACCCTTAATAATAATGGTGTGGTAAAGTTCAAATTTGTATTTGATAATTTTATTGAAGAAGGTTTAAGTAAAAACATTAAGCTCGTTTTGTATAGAATTATTCAGGAACAAATGAATAATATTTTAAAGCATGCAAAAGCTACCGAAGCAGTTATTGAGCTTAATTCAGAAAATGGGTATGTGTATCTAACTTTAAAAGATAATGGTCAAGGCTTTGATACCTCTGCAAAACCAAAGGGCATAGGGCTAAGAAATATTGCGAATCGCTTATTATTGAATAACGGTAAAATGTTCATCGATTCATCTCCGGGGAATGGTTGCAAATTGTACATTAGTATTCTTATTGAAAATGAAGATACGCAATTATAAATTTTTTAAAAGAATAATATAAGTTGGGAGGTGATCACTATAGCCATTTTTAAATTGCATTCCCTCCCACGAACGCATTGGGTATCCTTTGTATTTCCCAGTAGGTTCTAATAAATAAGAAGCATTGTAGATACCGCATTTATAAAAGTAGAAATTTGATTGTTGTTTATCTATCCATTCGGTTGAGAGTATGATTTGATCAAATAACGACCATGCATCTTGGAAGGCCAAAGTTCCATTACCATTTTTAAACAGGGTAAAAAATGGATTGTATAAGCTATTGTATCTTTCAGCCTTTATTTCTTTTGCTCCTAAAATATTGTAAATGCTAGCATTGTTTGGGTTATCATTAAAATCGCCCATTACCAATATTTTTCTTTTATAATCTATTCTTTTAATGCTATCAATATGATTCTTTAAAATTTGTGCGGCTTCTAAACGGGCGGGTTCACTGTGTTGGGTACCCCCGTATCTTGAAGGCCAATGATTCACATAAACATCAACTAATTCACCATCTAACCAACCTTCCACCCATAAAATATCACGCGTATACTTGCTTTCTTTACTTTTTCCTGATAATATAACGGATAGGGGTTTGCTTTGTAAGATTTTGAAATAATTGGGCTGATACAGCAAAGCCACATCAATACCTCTTACATCTTTACTATCAAAATGAATAAATGAATAATTACCACTTCGTAAGTAAGAATGGTTAATTAAATCGTTTAATACCAACTCATTCTCAATTTCTGCCAAGCCAATCAACGCTGGCAACATCATTTGTTTCCCAAAAGCTTCTTGTCCAATTCCGGCAATTGTGTAAGCAATATTATTCAGTTTCGAGTAATAAATTGTAGTGTTATAATTTCTAGCTCCGGTGGGCGTAAATTCCTCATCCTTGTGTTTCTTACTTGGAATGGTATCATAAAAATTTTCCACGTTATAAAAGGCAATAATTGCCGATTTATAAATATTGGTTTTTTGGCTATAGCTAATGCTGGCTATAAGTACCAAAAAAAATAGAATGTTTTTCATAGTAAATATGTTCTAAAATAAAAATATTAAAAAGTTATTAAAGTAATTAAAAATTGTATTAAATTTATTTTTATAATCCTGCTATACTTGTGTGGTAAAGGGCATGATTGTAAATATTAATAAGCAGGCTAAAGTTTTGAAAACAATATCCATATGCACTATACCTGGCTTATTTTGTTATTATTAACCTTGAATTATCCTTATGCTCAAACCATTAGTGATACTACTAATAAGGTAATTTGGGAAAATTGGCGTCAAATTCAACAACAAACCTCCGATGAACTAGGCTTAATTGCTTTAGATGATGCTGAATTGGCTGATGAAAATTTTAATGCCTATGCTTCATTATTAAATGCCGGAAAAGACGTGTTATATAATGCCGCAGCATTTAATTGGAATATAGCACGATTTTCAATGCGTGGGTATTCTAAAAATTTATTTACTACTTATTTTAATGGTGTACCGCTTGAGAATTTAATTAACGGAGGTAACCTCGTCAACTTGTGGAATGGATTAACCGATGTTTTTAAAAATAGAGAACTTGTATTAGGGTTGCAACAAAATAATTTTTCTTTTGGCAATTTAGGAACTGCGTTGAATGTAATAGTTAAACCCAATACACAACAAAAGCTAAGTATAATAAATATAGCTTTTTCTAACAAATCATATGCTAACCGAAACTCATTTACACATTATTCGGGAAAATTAATGAATGGATGGTCGTTTGTTTACAGTGGTGCATGGCAGTGGGCAAATGAAAATTATGTACCGGGTACAGGTATGAAAAATTTTGCTTCATTCTTTTCGGCAGAAAAAAGTTTAAGTAATAGGCATTTTTTTACACTTAGTTTTTTGGGAAATTATAATAATAATATGTTGGCAGCACCTGCAACAGAAGAGTTAATGCTGCTAAGCAATAGCAAATATTATAATGCAAATTGGGGATATCAAAATGGGGAGAAACGAAATTCGGTTGTCAAAAGAACAATTCAACCCATTGTGTTTATGAATTACCATTGGCAAATTGATGCTCAAAGTTTTTTTAAAATTGGTTTATTAACAGGAATAAACTTACAAAAGCAAAGTGGTTTTGATTGGAATAATGTTCCTGATCCTCGTCCGGATTATTACAAGTATTTGCCTTCATTTCAAACAGATACTATTTTACGAAATGCAATTGAAAATTATTTTAGCAATCATCCCGAAGCTTTACAAATTAATTGGAGCAATTTATACGCTGTAAACAGCAATAATAAAGAAACAATATTCAATGTTAATGGTAATATTAATGAAAGTTTTACCGGGTTAAGAAGCAGATATATACTTCGAGATAATCATATAAACACAATTCATTTCGCTGCAAGTCCAATTTATCAAAAAGTATTTACAAATAATTGGCAATTAAATATAGGTGCACAAATTCAATATCAACAGAGTCACTATTTTCAATCTGTAAATGATTTGTTGGGTGGCGATTTTTGGGTAAACTGGAATCAATTTGGCAATTCAACAAGCAGTAATAATTTAAATAGTATTCAATATAATTTATTACAACCTAATCAGTTAATAAAGGTAGGCGGAAAGTATGGTTATGATTTTGATGCCTCCGTATTTAAGTTGTCACGTTTTCTGCAAGTAGTTAGGCAGTTTAAAAAAATTGATATAAATATAGCTGAATGGTTAGGTTATGCTCAACTTCAACGGAATGGTAGGGTTCAAAACGGACTATTTCCTGATAACTCTTTCGGGAAGTCAAAGCAATTAACTTTTTTGAACTATGGAATGAAATTAGGTTTTACTTATAAGCAAAACGGAAAAAATTATTTCAATATTAATTTGTTGCAACAGTCATTGCCACCTAATTTTTTCGATGTATTCATTTCACCAAAATTCAATTCATTTACGCAGGAAGATATTCGTGCAGTACAATATAAATCAGCCGAATTGAATTATTTTAAAAATACGAATACTTTAAAGTTAAGAATTAGCGGGTTTTATACAGAAATCAACAACCTTTCTAAAATATATACCTATTATGATGACGATATTTTTTCATTCATGAATAATGAATTAACCGGCATAGCACAAAGGCATATGGGTATTGAATTTGGAGCAGAATGGAGATATAGTGATCAATGGCAATTTTCTGCTGCATTTGTTTTTGGGGATTATAGCTATACCAACCGTTCTAAAGCCACATTAAGAGTAGAAAACACTGCCGCCATTATTCAAAGGGATATAGTTTATTGGAAAAATTTTAAAGTTCCGGGTTCACCTCAAAAGGCTGCCAACTTTTCAATAACGTATAGGCCATTGCGTAATGCGTATATGAGTGTTTCAACAAATTATTTAAGTGATAATTGGATTCATCTCAATCCTATTAGAAGAACCCCAAGAGCAATACAAGGATTAGATGCAAAAAGTTTAGCTTTTGCTAATATTATTCAACCTGGTGAGCTTCCGAAATACATGTTTGTTAATTTGTTTGCTGCTTTCCAGCTAAATAGCCCTAAAATCAGAAGTATTAAGTTAAAACCCTTTTGGATAAGTACAGGCTTAACAAATTTATTGAACAACCAACAAATGGTTAGTGGTGCTTATGAGCAAATGCGATTTGATTTTGCTTCTCAAGATATTTCAAAATTTGCTCCCAAATATTATTCGGCATTTGGTACTCAATTTTTTATCAGTACAAGTATAAAATTTTAAAATCAATACTATGATGAACAAGTTTACTATTTGCAACTGGTTAGTATTTTCTTTTCTTCTATTCAATAGTTGTACAAAACCTTTTGATACACCTCCGGAAAATAATGTTGCATTGCCTAATGCCAATACTACTATAAGGAATATTAAATTACTTCATGTAAAGAACAATTTTGAAAAAATAATGGATGATTTTATTATTCAGGGAATTGTTATAGCGAATGATAAAAGCGGCAATTGGTATAAGCAAATTATTATTCAAGATGAAAGTGGAGGAATTGTAATTAGAATGGATGCTAATAATTTATATACCAACTTTCAGGTTGGCAGGAAGGTGGCCATTAAATTGAAGGATTTATATTTAGGTGATTATGGAGGTGTTATTCAGTTGGGTATGGGTATTGATAATGCCGATCCCAATAATCCAACTTTATTGCCTATACCCATGTCATTGTTCGATAAATATATTATTAAAGGTTCATTTAATAATGTGGTAGCTCCTAAATCAGTAAATATAAATGCCTTTACTACAAACCTACAGGACACGCTCCAAAGTACTTTAATTCAATTAGATAATGTTGAATTTTCAATATCTGATATAGATAAAACCTTCGCGGATGCATTGAATAAACAGGCATTGAATTTAACTATTAAAAATTGTTCCGGAAACACCATTGCATTGAGAAGTAGTGGATATGCTGACTTTGCTTCCTTTAAAGTACCTACTGGTAATGGAAAACTAATTGCTGTGTATTCCATATTTGGTAATACTAAACAATTATTTATTCGTGATACTTTAGATGTTAATTTTCAAAACCCTAGATGTGGTAACGCAGGGATTACTAAAATTACAATATCAGAGCTTCGCAATATTTACAGCAGTACTCCATTTGTTTTTAATGATAATAAATTAATTACTGGTATTGTAATCACCGATGCTGCTAATGGAAATATTGCTAGCAATGAAATGGTTGTGCAGGAGAATAATAATGGTGCAGGTATTGTTGTTCGTTTAAAAGAAATACATCATTATAAATTGGGTGATTCCTTATCCATATTTCTAAAGGACGGGATTTTAAGCAAAGAAAATGGAATTTTGGTATTAAAGAATATAGATAGTAGTGCTATACAAATAAATGCTAACACTAAAACCATAGAAGCAAAGCAAATGACCATTCAACAACTTAAATTAAATGCCAAACTGTTAGAAAGTAATTTAATTCAAATTTCTTATCCGGTATTAAATGGCAGTGTTTGGAATGAGCATATGATAATTTCAGATGTAACAGGTACAATAAATTGTAATACGCTATTGCCCGCTAGTTTTTACAATGTTAATTTGCCCTCACAACCTATTAAAACTATTACCGGTTGGTTAAGTTTTATTGATACTTTACCTGTTTTATACATCCGAAATTTAAATGATGTTGAATTATTACCCCCGAATAACTCTAATCTAAGTAATGCCATTTATTTAAATACTTCGCCTTTGGTATTTAATTTCAATGATATTGGGAATGGACTTCCTACCGGTTGCTTTGTTTATACCAATGCAACTAATAATAGCTTGGGAACTGTTGCCACATTTAATGTCGCTAAAACAAGTTGGGGTAATACATCTGGTGGTTTTAAAAATTGTGCTTCTGCTTTGTCTCTGTCATCGTCGGCTACTAGCTCGCAGCAAGATAATGCAACCAATAGGGCTATTGCTTTGCGGCAAACTTCAACCGGAGGCTTTGATCCCGGGGCAGCTTTTGTTTTACATTTAGCGAATACATTAGGCAAAAAAAATTTACAAATTTCTTTTCAATTACAATCGCTTGATGTTAATAGTGCCAGAACTACTAATTGGGTAATAGAATATGGATTAGGTGAGACACCAAACATATTCAATCAAGTGCCTGTAACCGGTAATCTCTTTACAGGCAATAGTCAGTTTAGCTCTCAAAATGTTCTAGTTAATTTTAATAATTTATTGAATAATGTTGGTAGTGAAATTTGGATTCGTATAGTTGCCAAAACAGCCACAAGCGGCACTGGTAGCCGGCCGGTTTCGGCAATAGATGACCTTGTAATAAGCTGGAATGACTAAAATTGTCAGCTTGTCAGTTTTGCGAATGTGGTATTTATTTTGCTAAAATTGAAAAGCTAAAAAAAGGCAGTATGTTCATAATACTATGATTAACATGCCTGACAATTTTTCAATTATTTAATGTAAATACTATCAATATGCAAAAAGGACAAATTAGGGTTCAAACTGAAAACATTTTTCCTATTATTAAAAAGTTCTTATACAGTGACCATGAAATTTTTCTCCGCGAATTAGTAAGTAACGCGGTTGATGCTGTTCAAAAGTTAAAAACATTGTCTTCAATTGGAGAATTTAAAGGTGAGTTGGGTGATTTAAATATTGAAGTTGCGGTAGATGCCAAAGAAAAAACCATTACCATTACCGACAACGGTGTGGGAATGACTAAAGAAGAAGTTGATAAATATTTAAATCAAGTGGCATTTAGTGGCGCAGAAGAGTTTTTGACAAAATATAAGGATGCAAATATTATTGGTCATTTTGGTTTAGGTTTTTACAGCTCGTTTATGGTGGCTGAAAAAGTTGAATTACTTACACAGAGCCATAATGCAGAGGCTGCAACGGTTTACTGGAGTTGTGATGGTAGTCCGGAGTTTGAATTGTTTGAAGTCGAAAAGCGCAATAGAGGTACAAAAATAATTTTACATGTTTCAGAAGATAGTAAAGAGTTTTTAGATGGCCATAGACTAAAAGGAATTTTAGAAAAATTCTGTAAGTTTTTGCCGGTGCCTATTTATTTTATAGATGAAGCAGAAGAAAAGAAAGAGGATGAGGCTCCAACACCAATTAATAACGTTGCACCTATTTGGATAAAGAAACCTAGCGAACTAACAAAAGAGGATTACGAAAAATTTTATAGAGAATTATATCCCTTTGGAGAAACCCCATTGTTTTGGATTCATTTGAATGTTGATTATCCATTTAATTTAACCGGTATTCTTTACTTCCCAAAAATTAAACAAAGCCACGAAATTCAAAAGGATAAAATACAGCTTTATTGTAACCAGGTATTTGTTACGGACGAAGTAAAAGATATTGTACCCGAGTTTTTAATGCTGTTACATGGTGTAATTGATAGTCCTGATATTCCATTGAATGTTAGTCGCAGTTATTTGCAGGGCGATCCAAATGTGCGTAAAATCAATAACCATATAACTAAAAAAGTAGCTGATAAGTTAGAAGAAATTTTTAATAATGATAGGGTTTCTTTTGAAGAAAAATGGGAGAGTTTAGGGTTGTTTGTGAAGTATGGTATGATGACTGATGACAAATTTTTAGAAAAGGCCAACAAATTTTTAATTATGGAAGAAGCTTTGGCCGATGATTCAAACCCGGAAAATAAACCTAAGTTTTTTACATTAGATGAATACAAAAACGAAACCAATGCTTTACAAAAAAACAAAGAAGGTAAGCATGTAATATTGTATACAACCCAACCCGTTCAACAACATGCATTTATAAAAGCATGTAACGAAAAAGGGTTTAAAGTTGTAAAAATGGAAACCTTAGTTGATGCTGCATTTATTAATACCATGGAAATGAAATGGGAAAATGTGCATTTTGTTAGGGTTGATGCTGATATTGTTGATAATTTAATTGATAAACAAGAACATAACGATATCGTATTGTCGAAAGATGACCAGGAAGCATTAAAAACTCTATTCAATTTTCCTATTAATGATTTACATGTTACTGTTGAAGTAAAAGGATTAACTCCTGATGCTACACCGGTAGTTGCTACTCGTCCGGAATTTATGCGTCGTATGAAAGATATGGGAGCAATAGGTGGAGGAATGGCAGCATTCTATGCACAAATGCCTGATGAAGTTACATTAACCATTAATGGCAATCACCCTATGTTTCAAAGGATTTTAAAGATGGAAGATAAGGTGCAACAAGAAAAACAAGTAAGGAATCTAGCTGATTTAGCATTACTGTCTCAAGGATTGTTAAAGGGCAATTATTTAACAGGTTTCATTAACCGGAACATTGAATTAATGCACCAACAAGTAGCAGAGAAGGCATAAATAAATTTTCATTTTTTTCAAAAAAGGCCAATTCATAAAATGAATTGGCCTTTTTAATAAACTTAAATAAATAGTAAAACTATTTATTCGGTTTAAACTGTTTATGCCTGTACATTTTTTTGATGATAAGTTATGCCATTATCAGTTAAGTTTTTATGTGCAGACTTTATATCAATTACCCGAATTTGTAAATTCTTTTCTCCCATGTATTCATTTTCATCTATTGTGCAAACCAAGTTTACAGGAGTTTGATTGGCTAATAAATGAAATTGATGTGCCATGTTAAACCCAATGCCGGTAATGGTTAATTTATCTTGTTTTATTACGAAGCGTATATGTTCATTTTTTACAATCTTGGAATAACCAGTATCGGTTACTTCCTTCAGCATGAAAACGGGCTGCATATTTTCAGGGCCAAAGGGTTCCATTTGACTAATAATGCTATAAAATCCCTGAGTAATATCTTTCAATTCAATGGTGGCATCTATAATAATTTCAGGTATTAATAAGTTAGGATGAATAGTTTGTTTCACAACATTTTCAAACGCATTTGAGAAAGCATGTAAATTTTCAGCTTTTAATGTTAAGCCAGCAGCAGCAAAATGACCCCCATAGCCAATTAAATAATCCTTGCATGCATATATAGCCTCGTATAAGTTAAAGCCCGCAACGCTTCGGGCACTTCCAGTAATGTAATCGCCGCTTTTGGTTAATACGATAGTAGGTTTATAATGTTTTTCAATTAAACGGCTGGCTACAATGCCTACAACTCCTTTATGCCAATGCTCCTGATAAACAACGGTAGCACATTTGTGTATGTGGTTTTCATCTTCTTCAATTAAAGCTAAAGCTTCTGCGGTTATGCTGGAATCGGCCTCCTTTCTGTCTGTATTGTCATTATGCAGCATTTCAGCTAATTGCAAAGCTGTAGTTATATCTTTTTCAATAAATAGCTGAACAGCTTTTTTAGCATCATCCATTCTGCCTGCAGCATTTACCCTAGGCGCTATAATAAATACCAGGTTATTAATGCGAACTTCCTTTTGCATGCCGGCCAGTTGTAATAAAGCTTTAATACCTGCACATGGTTTTTCATTTACTTTTTTTAAACCGTAGTAAGCTAAAACCCTATTTTCACCTGTAATGGGTACAATATCTGCAGCAATTGCACAAGCAACTAAGTCCAAGTATTCAAATGGTGCAGTTTCCGGTAATTGTAATTTTTCTGATAAGGCTGTTATTAATTTAAAGCCAACACCACAGCCACATAAATCTTTGTAAGGATAATTGCAATTGCTTTGTTTGGGGTTTAAAATGGCAACTGCCGGTGGAAGTACATTATCAGGTAAATGGTGATCGCATACAATGAAATCAATGTTTAAATTTTGGGCATATTGAATTAATTCAACACTTTTAATACCACAATCTAAAGAAATAATTAAGCTATAGTTGTGTTCATTGGCATAATCTATGCCCAGTTGGCTAATGCCATATCCTTCTTTATATCTGTGTGGAATGTAAAAACCTACTTTAGGGTATATGCTTTGTAAAAATTGAAACATACATGCAACAGAAGTAGTACCATCCACATCATAATCACCATACACCAAAATGTTTTCATTTTTTTGAAACGCTAGCATTATTCTTTCAACAGCCTTTTCCATATCTTTCATTAACCAAGGGCTATGCAAATCCGAAAGTTGGGGACGAAAAAACTGTTTGGCTTTATCATAGGTATCAATACCGCGTTGTACTAAAATTTGGCAAATTACCCGGTTCACTTTTAGTGAAGCTTGTAGTTGCAATACTTTATTTTCATCCCATTGGGGGAGTGTCCAGCGTTTTTCCATGTTAGAGAATATCAATAATCTTTATGGTGAAGATATTGGTTAGTTCAATAAAATTATAGTGAAAATGATTAGTGAAAATAGGGAAAATGTTTTTTTATGCAGTAAGTGAATTTACTGTTCGAAATTGCTGTTGTCTAATATTTTCTATCCGTGGTGTATCTAACCATTTCTTCCAAGGCATCACGTGTTTCCGATTGAGGGAATTCAAATAAAATAGTGAGTGCCTCATCTCTAAATTGATTCATTACAGAAACAGTGTATTCTATTCCACCACTATCATTTACCCAATTTATTACCTGCTGCACTTTTGCTTTATTCTTGTTTTCATTTTTTAAGATATAAATAATTTCTCTTTTTTGTTTGTTTGAGCAATTATTGAGCGTATAAATTAAGGGTAGGGTTAGTTTTTTTTCCTTAATGTCATTGCCCGTGGGTTTTCCAACATTATTGCTTCCATAGTCAAACAAATCATCCTTAATTTGAAATGCCATACCTACTTTTTCACCAAATAGTCGCATTTGTTCAACTTGTTGTTCATTTTGAAAAGTTGTAGCAGCACCTGCCGCACAGGCTGACGCTAGTAATGAAGCAGTTTTGCCTTTAATGATTTCGTAATAAGTGTTTTCGTTAATATTTAAACTTCTAGCTTTTTCCATTTGCAGTAATTCACCTTCACTCATTTGTTTTACTGCTTCCGATAATATTTTTAAAATATTGAAATCGTTATTGTTGAGCGATAATAATAGTCCTTTTGAAAGTAAATAATCACCTACTAAAACAGCTACTTTATTTTTCCAAAGGGCATTAATTGAAAAGAAGCCCCGCCGTTCCATGGCTTCATCTACCACATCATCATGTACCAATGTGGCGGTATGCAATAATTCAACTAATGAAGCAGCCCGGTAGGTACTTTCATTAACGGGGGCTCCTAATTTAGCTGAAAGCAAAACAAACATAGGTCTTAATTGCTTCCCTTTTCTTTTTACTATGTATTGCATTATCCTGTCTAGAAGGGGTACTCTGCTTTGAACGGCAGTTTTAAAATGCTTTTCAAAAGCATCTAATTCGTTTTTAATTACCTGAAGCGCTAAATCCATGCCTTTTTTGTATAAAGTGCTGCAATATAAACATTCTAACCAGCAGATAACAGTATGTTAAAACCAAAAGTTGTACAATAATTTTATAAATGCAACGTTTTTGGGAAAATAACTGTCTTTTCAGGCAGTTATGTAAAAACATAATATAAAATTTGATTGTTCATTCCGATTACAATACTTTTGTCGGGAATTTTATCATCAACATTAAACATAAGCTATGGCAAGCAAAAAGTACATTTCGTTATTTGCGGCAATGTTTGTTCTGTTTCAGAGCATTGGTTTTGCGCAAACATCAACAGATTGGGGATGGGATTGGAAAGATAGTTCCAAAATCCCAACCAAAAGAATTCCTCAATACAATGAGTTTTTAAACAACCAATACCCTTACCCTGCTAAACCTCGCGATCAGTGGGAATTAGGTTTAAGTGCCGGTAGCTCATTCATTTTGGGCGATAGAGCAATTTTAACCGGTGGTTACAATGGTGGTATTGTTGGTGGCATTTCGCTTCGCAAATCACTTAGCCATGTTTTCTCATTAAGAGGTGCATACAACGGATCAATCGTTTCTATTCCTAGCAATGCTAGCGGTTTTGTATGGGCAAAAAATTATACCCATATGGGATCAATTGATGCGATTGCATCTTTAAACTCTATGAGTCATTACAGAGGTAATCCTAAATGGGATATCTACGTATTTGGTGGTTATTCTTTAATTTATACAAGAGTAATGACTAACCAAGGGGGTTCATTGCACAACTTATATTATCCTCAAACAAACTTAATCGGTACTTCTAATTTCCCTAACGATGTACCTGCTGTAAACGGTCGTCATACATGGGCATTAATGCATGGCTTAAGCTATGGTGCCGGTATCTCTTACAAAATAAGCAACAGAGTTAACATTGGTATTGAACAAAGATTTACTGTTCCCATGTTTGGTAACGATTACTTAGATGGTAATAAATTAGGTAACTCTGGCGATCAATACAGTTTCTCAACTGCTCATTTAAACATTAACTTAGGTAAAACTGCTAAAAGAGTTCAACCCTTATGGTGGATTAATCCCTATAACTACGAATATAATGAGTTGAACAGCCCCAAGCACATGAAAATGCCTAAAGTTGTATTGCCTGATGCTGATGGTGATGGTGTAACTGACCAATTTGACTTAGAGCCCAATACACCTGCCGGTGCTCCTGTTGACTCCCATGGTAGAGCAAAAGATACTGATGGTGATGGTGTTCCTGACTACAGAGATAAAGAAATCTTAACTCCTCAAAGCTGTTTCCCTGTTAATGCTGATGGTGTTGGTACTTGCCCAGAACCAGCTTGTTGCAAAGAGTTAAGAGATATGATTGCTAATATGCAAAAAGCTCCAGTATGTAACATCAATAGCTTACCTAGTGTACAGTTTAAAAAAGGAAACAAACTGAGCAAAGAAGCTATGCAGTTATTAGATGCCGCAGCTGCTAGCATTAAAGCAAATCCTGATTGTAAAGTAAAAGTTATTGGCCATCCTGCTGCCAGCAAAGCTGCTCAACAAATGGCTTGGGAAAGAGTAAATGCTGTAATTAAATACTTAGTTGATAAACAAGGTATTTCTGAAAGCAGATTCATCTTCTCATACGATGGTGGTTCAGGTGATGCTAATACAATTGACTTGCAAGGAACTACTGAAGAAGGTCCAAATACAGTTCCTGCTCCTCATCCAAACTTAAGAAGCAGAAACTAATTAAAATAGATTCTCTATATGAAAAAGCCCCATAATGGGGCTTTTTTGTTTTATTTACAGTATCGTTAATATGTTTCAATCGATTATGAATGTTTTTAGTAGTTTTTTGAAAAAATCGTAAAAATTAACGTATACTTAAAAGTTGCATAGTTATATTGCAAAATTATTTACCTTCGCAAACTTGTATGAAGAAACTTGTATTGTTTTCGTTATTGATAATTGTTGGATTTACTGCCTGTTCACGTAAAGGGGTGAAGCTCCAAAAAAGCCACCGCTTTTCGCAAATATTAAAAAGTAAAGACATAGATTACAAGTTTAAAATGGCTGAACAATTTTATGTAAACAAGAAATACAACTTTGCTCAGCAGCTCTTTGAAGATTTGTTTCCTTATGTGAAAGGTACTGATAGGTACGAGGATATGTACTATAAATTAGCCTATTGCTATTATTATCAAAAGGATTATTTGAACGCAGAAAATTATTTTAAAACATTCACAGAAACATTCCCTTCCAGCGTAAAATCGGAAGAATGTGAATACATGCGTGCTTATACCTTTTATAAACAATCTCCTAAACCTGAATTAGACCAAACAAACACCAATAAAGCTATTGGTTTAATGCAGGCTTTTATCAATATGCACCCCGGTTCCCCTAAATTAAATGAAGCCAATCATATTATTGATTTATGTAGGGAAAAGCTGGAAACCAAAGATTATTTGAATGCACAATTGTATTATAACTTAGGTTATTTTAAAGCTGCTGCAATCACTTTTTCTGGTGTGTTAGAAAATTATCCTGATTCAAAGAATGGTGATTTATACAAATACCAAGCAGTGCTTTCTTATTTTAAATATGCTGAAATGAGTTATCCTGACAAACAGCTAGAGCGTTATGAAAAGGTAAAAGCCGATTGTTCGGAATTCATGGATCGTTTTCAGGGAAGCAAATACACCAATGAAATACAAAAAATAAAAACAGAAACAAATAACTTAATAAAAAACATACAAAATGAGCAAGCTAAGAAGACAGCTCAGCGCTAATATACCTAGCTCTGTTGAGCCTAAAAGTTTAAAAGATATAAAAGAAACTACCGGCAATCTTTATGAATCTATTGCCATAGTTGCACGTCGTGCCAATCAAATTAATATTACCCTTCGGGAAGAATTGCACAATAAGTTAGATGAATTTGCCAGCCATACTGATAGTCTGGAAGAAATTCATGAAAACAAAGAACAAATTGAAATTTCTCGTGCTTATGAAAAAATGCCTAACCCGGCAATATTGGCATTAAATGAATTTATGGAAGGGAAAATTTATTATAGATTAAATACAGACAACGACTTGTTTCGCTAATTGTTTTAAATATCTTTATAATTAATAAAAAAATAGGCAGTATATAATTTTATACTGCCTGTTTTATTAATTGAAATAAATTTCAACATATATGCTTCAAAATAAGAAAATTTTAATTGGTATCACTGGCAGTATTGCAGCATATAAAATAATAGGACTGGTAAGGATGCTAACAAAGCAGGGGGCGGAAGTTAAAGTAATTATGACGCCGTCTGCTACAAAGTTTGTTAGTCCTTTGGTGTTGGAAACGCTTAGTAAAAATGCAGTATTGCAAAACTTATCAAATGCATCTACTTGGGCAAACCATGTAGAGCTTGGGCGTTGGGCTGATGTTTTTTTGGTAGCACCTTTAAGTGCGAACACTTTGGCTAAAATGGCCAATGGTATTTGTGAGAATTTATTATTGGCTGTGTATTTCTCTGCAATATGTCCTGTGGCAGTTGCACCTGCTATGGATGAAGATATGTGGAAGCATCCTTCAACGAAACGCAATTTAAAATTGCTTGAACAAGATGGTGTAACCGTTATGCCTGTTAGTTATGGTGAACTCGCCAGCGGATTAATTGGTGAAGGACGTATGGCTGAACCTGAAAATATCGTTAATTTTTTGATTGTTCATTTTTTTAGAGGACGCTTATTGCAAAATAAAAAAGTACTCGTTACTGCCGGACCCACTTACGAACCTATCGATCCGGTTCGTTTTGTTGGCAATCATTCATCCGGAAAAATGGGTTTTGCAATTGCTGAAGCTTGTTTTTTACAAGGTGCTGATGTAGTGTTAGTTTCCGGTCCTTCATCTGAAAAACTGAACTATAATGAAATAAAGCGAATAAATATTACTACCGCTAATGAAATGTTGGAACAATGCAAAACTGAAGCGCCAAAAGCAGATATTATAATTATGAATGCGGCAGTAGCTGATTTTACTCCTGTTCAGCAAGCCACACAAAAAATTAAAAAAGAAAAATCAGAATCAGAATGGCAGATGGCTTTAATTAAAACTACTGATATATTAGCTTTATTAGGCCATAGTAAACTTCCGCACCAATATGTTATGGGCTTTGCCTTAGAAACAGAAAATGAACTTAAAAATTCCTTAGAAAAATTAAATGCAAAAAAAATTGATAGTATTGTCCTAAATTCACTTAATAATGCACATGCAGGTTTTGGGTTCGATACGAACCAAGTTACTATTATTTCAAAAAATGGTAATCAAGAGGTTGTACCATTAAAATCTAAAACCGATGTGGCAAATGAAATTGTAGTTTTTATAAGTAAAGAAATAAATGCGTAATTTTTTTATTATATTAGTTGTATTAACTTGCTCATTAGTTCATTTTGGTTTTGCTCAGGAATTGCAAGCCAAGGTAACTATTAATGCAAGTAGGGTAAATACTACTATTGATAAAAAAATATTTACCACATTACAATCACAACTCACCAATTTTTTAAACAGTCGTAAGTGGACTGACGATCAATTTAACCCAGCCGAAAAAATTGTTTGTAGTTTTTTATTCAATATTGAATCAATGCCACAAACCAATGTGTTTACTTCTTCTTTAATTATTCAGGCTGCTAGGCCGGTTTATAATAGTACCTATCAGGCGGCATTGGTAAATTTTCAAGACCCAGATGTAACATTTAAATATATTGAATTTCAGCCTATTGAATTTAATGATAGTAGAGTACAAGGAAGTGATCCATTGGTGGCTAATTTAACTGCTGTACTAGCTTATTACGCTTATGTTATTATTGGCTTAGATTATGATTCGTTTGCCCCAAAAGCTGGTCAGCCCTATTTTTTAAAAGCTCAAAATATTGTCAATAACGCTCCTGAAGATGCTAGTATTAGTGGATGGCGTGCATTTGATGGTTTGCGAAACCGATATTGGTTAGTTGATAATTTAACAAACAATGCCAACAATATTTTGCATACAGTTATTTATGATTATTACCGTTTAGGCTTAGATAACATGTATGATAATGAACAACAAGGTCGCTCAGGTGTATTACAAGCATTAAATTTATTGCAATCTTTTAATCGAGAACATCCCAATACCATGTTTGTTCAGTTTTTTATGCAAACCAAAGTGCAGGAATTAATTGGTTTATTTGTGAAAGCGAATGCTGATGAGAAAATGAAAGCCTTAGATGTGTGTACTAATTTAGATGTAGGTAATGCAACAAAATATAAAGAACAACTGCAACTATAAATTAATATATTATTTTATTTTTCTAAATATAAAATGAAGAAATTTTTAATCCTGATTTGTTTTTTTATCGCCCTAACTGCATGTAACCATCATAAATCGGAAATGCCCATTCTCAACTTCGATACTATGAAAGTTGTAATGTGGGATTTGTTGAATGCTAATGAATGGAATAACATGAAAGCAGGGCAGGACACCGTGTTTAGAAAAATGAGAGATGATCGTAAACAATTTGAACAGGTTTTTTATTGGCATCATATTACCAAAAGTAGCTTTTACCATAGTTTGTCATATTACGAACAGCATCCCGATAAAATGAAAAAATTAATTGACTCGCTTTCAGCATATGGAAAACGTTTGACCATGCAGCCAGTTGATTCTCTTAAATTGCATAAATAGTCTGTAACTTCTAAGCTATTATTTTTATTCTTCTCGCTATCGATATTTGTATTAAATTGCAAGTGAACAATCGTTAGTTTTAGCAATAATTGCTATTATTCATTCTTCGAACATCAACTCATAAAATAGTATGAATAAGGTAGTATCCAATGCGCAAGAGGCTGTCCAACAAATTGAAAGCGGTTCCACTCTAATGTTGGGTGGATTTGGTTTAAATGGTATTCCTGAAAATTGTATTGCAGCATTAGTGCAAAAAGGAATTAATCAATTAACCTGCATATCAAACAATGCGGGGGTAGATGATTTTGGTTTAGGATTGCTTTTGAAAAAAAAGCAAATAAAAAAAATGATTAGTAGTTATGTAGGCGAGAATGCAGAATTTGAAAGACAGTTGTTGCATGGTGAATTAGAAGTTGATTTAATTCCACAAGGTACTTTAGCTACTCGTATACAAATGGCGGCTATGGGTATTCCTGCGTTTTATACACCCGCCGGCTTTGGAACAGAAGTGGCTTTTGGTAAAGAAGTTCGTTATTTTAATAATAAGCCTTATTTAATGGAATTGGCTTTACATGCCGATTTTGCAATTGTAAAAGCCTGGAAAGGAGATACAATGGGAAACCTGGTATTTAGAAAAACTACCCGCAACTTTTCTACTTCAATGGCAAAAGCCGGAAATATCACAATTGCAGAAGTTGAGCACTTGGTGCAGCCCGGTGAAATCGATCCCGATGATGTACATGTAGCTGGCATTTATGTTCATAAAATTTTTCAAGGAGTTGATTACGAAAAAAGAATTGAAAAGCGCACCGTTAAAATAGTTAATAAATAATTTATTTATTTTAATACACATATTTATGGCGTTAGATAAATTTGGAATAGCTAAACGAATAGCCAAAGAACTGAAGGATGGCATGTATGTTAATTTGGGTATTGGTATACCTACATTAGTGGCGAATTATGTTCCTGAAAACATGACCATAATATTTCAATCTGAAAATGGAATTTTGGGAATGGGACCCTATCCAACAGATGCAGAGGTAGATGCTGATTTAATTAATGCCGGAAAAGAAACAGTAACACTTATTAACGGTGCTGCTTTATTTGATAGTGCAGAAAGCTTTGGAATGATAAGAGCCGGAAAAATTGATTTAACTGTATTAGGTGCTATGGAAGTTAGTGAGCAGGGTGATATTGCCAACTGGAAAATTCCGGGTAAAATGGTAAAAGGTATGGGCGGTGCTATGGATTTAGTAGCTAGTGCAAAGAATATTATTGTTGCCATGATGCATACAAACCCAAAAGGTGAAAGTAAGTTATTACCGGCCTGCACGCTTCCATTAACAGGTTTAAGATGTGTAAAAAAAGTAATTACAGACTTGGCTGTTATAGAAATTACGCCAGATGGTTTTCTATTAAAAGAGAAAGCACCGGGAGTTACCGTTGAAGAAATTAAAAGTAAAACATTGGGCAAGCTAATTTGCCCCGATAATGTGCCTGATATAACACTTTAATAACTAATAATTTTTAATAAGTTAAAGGCTTTATAAAACTTTAACCTTTGCCTATGCTAATGGCAGGTACATTATATTTGAAGTAAATGATGAAGAAAACTTTTCCATTAATTGTTGTTTTAATATCTCTATCACTTGTTGGCTTATTTTTATTACAGGCTTCCTGGTTAAAAAATTTGCTGGCAGTTAGGCAGGAACAATTACAGCGCAATGTAAAAGAAGCTTGTATTAATGTAGCAGTTGATTTAAGTAAAAGCATGCATTATACTCCATCACTTCGTTTCCCTAAACGCCCGGGTTTTAGAATTGCCAATGACTTTATGAGTTTAATAAAACCCCCAGCAATAAGTGACAGATTTTCTCAACAGGATATAGATCAAAAATTGCGATCTGCATTTCACAAATCCAATATTAAAGATTTAAATTTTGAGTTTGCCATTACCAATAATAATGATGAAATAGAAATGAAGTCGGCTGGCTTTGAAAAAGAATTTTGGGATACATTACACAACCGCAGAATTTTTGTTCCCGTAATGCCTGAAAGTGGTAGTGATTTAGAAGGAATAGGACCTTATGAAAACTTAATAATAGTAGTACCCGATTTTCAACAACAAGTATGGGATTCTTTGAAGTGGATAATTGTTGGCGCTGCTTTGTTCATGTTAGTTATATTGGCTGCATTTTATGTTACTGTTCGTACGCTTATTAATCAGAAAAAATTAAGCGAAATAAAAAGCGATTTTATTAATAATATGACGCATGAGTTTAAAACGCCATTGGCAACTATTTCTTTGGCTGTTGATGCTATACGGAATGAAAAAGTACAATCTGACAAAGAAAAATTAAACTACTTCAGCGGAATTATCAAGGAAGAAAATAAACGCATGAATAAACATGTAGAAACTATTTTGCAGGCAGCAATTACTGAAAAACAGGAATTGCAATTGAAAAAAGTACAAATACATGTACATGATTTAATTAGAAAAGTAATTGATAATTACCAGTTGCAACTAAATGAAAAAAATGCGAAAGTTATTCTTCAACTCAATGCTAAAAATGATTTATTGGTAGTAGATGAAGTACATTTTTCTAACTTGCTTTCTAATTTGGTTGATAATGCTATCAAGTATTCACAAGAGCAGCCAGTTATTAAAATTACCACACAAAACGTAAGTAAAAATTTTACTATTAATATTGAGGATAACGGTATTGGCATGAGTAAAGAAACTGTTAGACGTGTGTTTGAAAAATTTTATAGGGCTCACACCGGTAATGTACATAACGTAAAGGGATTTGGGTTAGGTATGAGCTACGTTAAAACTGTTATAGATGCACATAAAGGCAAAATAAAAGTTGATAGTACTTTGGGAAAAGGAACCTCATTTACTATTGAAATGCCTATGAATAATGTATAGTTAATTATTACAGCCATAATAAGCTGCCATCTCCATAACTTAAAAATCTAAAATTGTTGTTCAATGCAAATTGATAAAGTTTTTTCCATTCGGTACCAATAATTGCCGCAATGAGCAGTAGTAAAGTTGATTGTGGTTGGTGAAAATTGGTGATTAATCCCTTTATAATTTTAAATGTATATCCCGGCACAATAATAATGCTGGTTTTAGTTATGAGTCGTTCAGTTCCCTTTGCGTCCATCCAGTTAAGAATAGCTTGTAATGCTTCGCTTGAGGTAATGGATTTGTTGTTCGAATGGTAAGGTGCCCATTGTTCCACATTCAAATCGGTTAGCCCATTGTAATTTTGATGTATTTGAAACCATTCATGAATTTTTACTCCAATCCAATATAAAGACTCCAAAGTGCGCAAAGAGGTAGTACCAACTGCTATAATGGGTGCATTAAGTTGTTGTAAAAGGTGGCGAATAGTATTTTTCTGAACATCAATAAATTCTGCGTGCATTTCATGGTTAGCAATCTCATTTGCTTTAACAGGTTTAAAAGTACCTGCCCCCACATGCAGTGTAATATAGGCTTCTTTTATGCCGTTTCCTTGCAATTCGTTCATTAATTGGGTAGTGAAATGCAAGCCGGCAGTAGGTGCGGCAACTGAGCCATCTTTTTCAGCATATACAGTTTGATAACGAACAGCATCCTCCTTTTCTGTTTCTCTGTTTAAATAAGGTGGTAAAGGTATAATACCCGCATAGTGCAAAATTTCTGCGAAACTTAGGGTTTCATTATTCCAACTAAATTCAATAACAAAAACGCCTGTTTCACTAATTTGTTCTTTTTTATTTGCCTGCAGCAATACAGTACCGTTAGGAGTATTAATATTTTTTTCTAAATTCCCGCTTTTCCATTTTTTGGCACCACCTATTAAGCATTTCCAATTAACCTTTCCAGTTGTTTGCATGGCCATAATAATATCTTCATTGTCATCATATGGTTCCAAACAAAAAACCTCAATTTGGCCGCCCGTTGGTTTTAAAAATTGTAAACGTGCCTCAACTACCTTCGTATTATTGAATACAAGTGTTGTATTTTCAGGTAAAAACCGGGGAAGAAATTTATACTGACTGGTTTCAATTAACCCATTTTTATAAATTAAGAGTTTACTGGCATCTCGTTCTGGTAAAGGATATTTGGCAATTGACTTTTCAGGTAGTTCATATTGGTATTCCTTTATTTCAATGTGTGGGATGTGTTTCATGCTCGTTTATTTTTAAATCAGAGAGTTACTTAATGCTCCATAACCAAATATTTGCTCTCAATATTGCTGTTAGCTATTTGCTTTACCAGTTTTTTTGAATTTTTGGTGGTTTTTCCCCTTATTCACATGTTAATTCACAAAATTTGATTGCTTATCCACACTAATTAACATTCTGTTCATGGCTTTTTCTCAAAAATTCGCAGCAAATATAGGCTGAATAAGGCTTTACGTTCATTTTAGCTTGTGGATAAATTGAAAAGCCCAAAATTTGCATTTAAAGTGGGAAAAAGTGTTATTTTGTGTAAATAAATGGTAATTTTAAACCACAAACAATAACATGAACGGATTTCACGGCGAATATGAGGCTACAGTTGATGCGAAAGGTCGCTTCCTGTTGCCCGGTGGCTTGAAAAAGCAGTTGCCGGAGGGGGAGTCTCGTTTTATTGTAAGTCGTGGTTTTGAAAAATGCCTTACCCTGTATACCATGAAAAGTTGGGAAACCATTATTGCAAAAATTAATCGGTTAAATGATTTTGACCCAAAAGTAAGGCAATTCCGCCGCCAGTTTTTAGGTGGGGCTACTGAAGTTGAGTTGGATACTGCAGGGCGCTTATTGTTACCCGCTTCATTAAAAGAGTATGCATCGTTACTAAAAGATATTGTATTGGCTGCCGCTATAGATAGGTTTGAGATTTGGGATGCTGCTAAATATAAACAGCTCTTTGAAGATTTTTCACCTGAAGATTTCAGCAATTTGGCTAAAGATGTTATGGGTGGTTTAGATGATAGCAAGCAATAAATTGGTATTTATTTTAAATAATATATAATGAATGCTGCTTACCATATACCCGTAATGCTTAATGAAGCGATTGATATGTTAAACATACAACCCGGTGGTGTTTATGTTGATTGCACTTTTGGGGGAGGGGGGCATTCAACCGCTATTTTGCAAAAACTAAATAATGAGGGCCGTTTATTTGTTTTTGACCAGGATGCAGATGCTTTTAAAAATTTTAAAGCAGATGCAAGAATTGTATTTATTCCTGAAAACTTTCGCCATTTAGCCCGTTTTTTAAAGTTGCATGGTGTTGCTCAAGTAAATGGTGTACTGGCAGATTTAGGTGTAAGTAGTTATCAGTTTAATGAAGCCTCACGTGGGTTTTCAATTCGATTCGATGGGCCATTGGATATGCGAATGGATAGTAGAAATGAATTGACAGCTGAAAAAGTTATTGCAACTTATTCAGAACAACAATTGCATCAGTTATTTGAAAAGTATGGTGAGGTTACCAATTCTAAAACATTGGCAAAGCATATTGTTCAGGTTCGTCAGCACACCCACGTTAGTACAATAGCACAATTTAAATCTGCTATTGCCAATATGGTTAAGGGTAATCCTAATAAATATTTTGCTCAAGTATTTCAGGCGTTGCGTATAGCTGTGAATGATGAATTAGGGGCATTAACTGATTTGCTAAAACAATTACCCGATGTGCTTATGCCTGGTGGAAGAGCAGTCATTATTACGTTTCATTCGCTAGAAGATCGGTTGGTGAAAAATAGTTTTAAAGGCATTATAGATGAAGAAGAGAATAGTCCTTTTGGAAATAGTTCTTTTCAGCCAAAATTTAAATTAATTACTAAAAAGCCATTGGTGCCAAGTGAAGCAGAAATGAAATTGAACACACGTAGTAGAAGCGCCAAATTGCGTGTTGCAGAAAAAATCTAAAACGAATAAAGAATGGTGTCTGATCAATCTGAGAATAAAAAAAATAAAAAGTTAAATAAACTTTTTAAGTCAGAATGGATAACCAATAACCTGGTATTTATTCTGTTTGTTAGCTTTTTAATTGTGTTATACATAGCTAATGGACATATTGCTGACAAGACCATTCGTAACATAAGTAAAACAAAAAATGATATAACTGATTTGCAATACCAGTATAAGACATTGAAGAGTGAGGTAATGTATAAAACTGAGGAATCGGAAATTTTAAAACAAGTACAACCAATGGGTTTACAAATAAACAAAGAATTGCCCGTTAAAATTTATATCAACAAAAAATAGTAAGCATTAGTGAATGTGAAAAACGACATATTATGGAGAGTTTACCTAATCTACATTTTAGTAGTAGTGGTAGGTATCTTCATTTTTGGGAAAGCTATTTACATTCAACAAGTACAAGGAAAATATTGGCAAAGCTTAAGTGACAGCTTGCACGAACGTTATGTAGAAACTGATGCTGAAAGAGGTACTATTTATAGTGAAGATGGTGAAATGTTAAGTACCAGTATTCCTCAGTTTGATATTTATGTTGATTTTGGTGCAGAAGGACTAAGAGAAAAAAATGGTAAAAGGTTTAGAGAAAATATTGATTCCTTAAGTATTTCTTTGGCCAATTTATTCAAGGATGCATCTTCTGCAGAATACAAGCGGATTTTGATGAAAGGTTATAAAGAAAAATTTAGGTATTATTTATTGAAAAAAAATATTTCATACGAGCAATATACTGCCATGAAAAGTTTTCCGCTTGTTCGATTAGGTAAAAATAAAAGTGGTTTTATTGCCGATGATAAAAGTATTCGCTTAAATCCATATAAAATGTTGGCATTTCGAACTATTGGTTTAGATAGAGACTCATTTAAGGTGGGTTTGGAATTAAGCTATGACAGCATTTTAAAAGGTAAATCAGGAACAAGGCTGGTACGTTATATTGCCGGTGGTGTAGGTGTTCCTGTTGATGGAGCTTATGAGTCCGAGGCAATCAATGGTAAAGATATTATAACCAATATCGATGTTTTAATCCAAGAAATTACAGAAAATGCTTTATTAAAAATGTTGCTGCAAAATGATGCTGAACATGGTTGCGCCATTGTAATGGAAACAAATACAGGTAAAATAAAGGCAATGGCTAACCTGGGGAAAGGACAAGATGGTAATTATTATGAAAATTATAATTATGCTATTAATGCATCTGAACCCGGTTCAACATTTAAGTTAGCAACGTTAATGGCTTTGTTAGAAGATAAAAAAATAACACTAAACCAAACGGTGAACTTACATGGAGGAACTTTCAAAATTGCAGACAGAACAGTTTTAGATGCTGAGCAACATGGCAATTTTGAAGTTACGGCTAAGCAAGCTTTTGAATTAAGCTCAAATGTTGGTATGGCAGAAATGGCTTTAGATGCGTATAGAAATAATCCATCTGCATTTATTAAGCAATTACACAATTTTCGATTGGATGAAAAAACCGGAATTGATTTAGTAGGTGAACGTAACTCTACCATTATTAAGCCGGGCAGTAAAAATTGGAGTGCTACAACTTTACCATGGATGGCGTTTGGCTATAATGTTGAAGTTACACCATTGCAAACACTTACATTATACAATGCTATTGCCAATAATGGAACAATGATGAAACCTTATTTGGTAAATGCCATAACAGAGGAGGGAAGAGTATTGAAAAAAATTGAACCTGAAGTTCTAATTAATAAGGTTTGTAGTAACAATACTTTAAAACAAGTAAAGGAAAGTTTGGAAGGTGTTTGTATTAATGGAACTGCTAAAAAATTATTTAAAAACTCTCCCTATCCGGTTGCAGGAAAAACCGGTACAGCATTGGTGGCAGAGGGAAATAAGGGATATGCCAATAAAGTGTATCAATCTTCATTTGCAGGTTATTTTCCGGCTAATCATCCACAATACACTTGTATTGTGGTTATTAAAAACAAACCATTTGCTAAAGTTTTTTATGGTGCCGATGTTGCAGGTGTTGTATTCAAAGAGATTGCGGACAGGTTATATACTTTATACGTAAAGCAAAACAATACTCAACTAGTTGCTTCTACAATTGATAGTAGCTATTTCAATTATGTAGGATATAAAAATGATGCATTAACCTTGGTTCAATCATTGAAAATTAGAGCGAAGGATTCTGCAAGCGTTGTTGATGATTGGGTAGGTGTTGCAGGAACAAAAGCCAGTGTAAAGTTGTATGCTAAAAATATACAACCGAATAAGATGCCTGCATTAACCGGGATGGGATTAAAAGATGTAATGTATTTGTGTGGAAATATGGGTTTAAAAGTAAATGCAAAAGGTGTCGGTAAAGTAATCAATCAATCAGTAATGCCGGGAGAAGCCGTTTCAAAAGGAATGGTAGTATCTGTAATATTAAATTAATTGCGATGAAATTATTGCAGGACATATTATATAAAATAAAGTTACTCGAAGTATATGGGGCTACTAATGTACCGGTTGCAGCTTTATGTATAGATTCTCGTAAAGTTGAAAAAAATTGTGCTTTTATTGCTATTAAAGGTACTGCTGTTGATGGGCATACATTTATTGCTTCTGCAGTTAATAAAGGAGCTACAATTATTGTTGCAGAAGAGTTACCGGAAAATAGAGTGGAAGGGGTTACGTATATCAAAGTAGCTAACTCACATGAGGCAGTAGCTTATATGGCTCATTATTTTTATGATTGTCCTTCTGAAAAATTAAAGTTGGTTGGTGTTACCGGTACTAATGGTAAAACAACGGTAGCCACTTTATTATACAAATTATTTTCAGCATTGGGCTATTCTTGCGGATTAATTAGTACTGTTGAAAATAAAATTCAACAAACTGTAATTCCTGCATCATTAACAACACCCGATGCAATTAGTTTAAATGCATTATTGCATAAAATGGTAAATGAAAATTGTACACATGCTTTTATGGAGTGCAGCAGTATTGCCATTCATCAGCATAGAATAACTGGATTGAATTTCACTGGTGCTTTGTTTACTAACATAACACTTGATCATTTAGATTACCACAAAACATTTGAAGCATATTTAAAAGCTAAAAAAAGTTTCTTTGATAATTTACCTGAAACAGCGTTTGCAATTTCAAATAAAGATGATAAGCGTGGTGAGGTGATGTTACAAAATACAAAAGCAAAAAAATATTACTATAGTTTAAAAACCTCCACAGATTTTAAAGGTAAAATTTTAGATGATTCATTAACCGGTTTGCAAATGCAAATTAATAGTACGGATGTGCATTTCAGACTCATTGGTGAATTCAATGCTTATAATTTGTTGGCAGTTTATGGTGCAGCAGTTTGTTTACAAGAAGAACCTACAAAAGTATTAACAACACTTAGTGGTTTAACGGGTGCTGAGGGTAGATTTGACTATATTATTAGCAATAAAAATGTGATAGGTATTGTTGATTATGCCCATACCCCCGATGCATTAGAGAATGTATTAACCACACTAAAGAAGTTAAAAAAAGATTATCAAAATATTATTACCGTAGTTGGTTGTGGAGGTGATAGGGATAAAACAAAACGTCCATTAATGGCACAAGCAGCTTGTGATTACAGTAACAAAGCCATTTTTACAAGCGATAATCCCCGTACAGAAAATCCGATGAATATTTTGGCCGATATGGAAAATGGTTTAACCACAGCAGCAAAGAAAAAATACATTGTAATTCCCGACAGAAGAAATGCAATTGAACAAGCCGTGAAATTGGCAAATGAAGGAGATATAATTCTAATAGCCGGAAAAGGACATGAAAAGTATCAGGAAATAAATGGCGTTAAACATCCATTTGATGATAAAGAAGTTTTGAATCATTTTTTTAACCAGTAGTAAACATTAAAATAACCGATAATAATATAAATCATGTTATACGAATTATTTAGCTGGCTGAAACAACATTACAATATTATGGGAGCTGGGGTATTTCAATACCTAACTTTCCGTGCAGCCATGGCTATATTATTATCGTTGATTATAACTACTGTTTTTGGTAAAAAACTAATTCAATTTTTAAAGAATAAACAATTAGGCGAAACTGTTCGCGATTTAGGATTGGCAGGTGAACAACAAAAGAAAGGCACTCCAACAATGGGCGGTATTATTATTTTGTTGGCCATCATTATACCCACTTTATTATTTGCAGATTTAAATAAAGTATATATCCGACTAATGTTGTTGTGCACAGTTTGGCTAGGTATCATTGGCTTTTTAGATGACTACTTTAAAATAAAGGCAAGAAAATTGGCTACAAAACGTGGTGAGCAATATAAAAAGAAAGATAGTGATGGATTAGCAGGGGTTAGCAAAATAATTGGTCAAGTTGGTTTAGGAATTATTATTGGCGCAACCTTATATTTCAATAGTAATGTAACTGTGGAAAGAGAAGTAATTACAAAAGAAGTAAACAAGTCATTACATGCTGGTGAAATTGTAGCTAAAGGTTCAAATGTAGTTACAAGAAATATTGAGGGTGAAAATAGAAAATTTGTTGAAGTAAAAACACCGATAACAACTATTCCATTTACCAAGAATCATGAATTTAATTATAGCAAATTAATCAGTTGGATAGGGGAAGGAGCTGATCAATATACTTGGATAATTTATATACTAATTGTAACATTTATTATTGCAGCAGTTTCAAATGGTGCCAATATTACCGATGGCTTAGATGGTTTGGCTGCAGGTGTAAGTGCTATAATTGGAGCTGGAATAGGCATATTTGTATATGTTAGTGGCAATTTAAAATTTGCTGAATATTTAAATATTATGTACATCCCTAACTTGGGAGAGTTGTCCATTTTTGTTGGTGCTTTTGTTGGAGCATGTATTGGTTTTTTATGGTACAATGCATATCCTGCACAAGTATTTATGGGAGATACCGGTAGTCTTGCTTTAGGTGGCATTATTGCTTCATTGGCCATTATTGTACGTAAAGAACTTTTAATTCCTATTTTTTGTGGTGTGTTTCTAATTGAAGAATTAAGTGTAATTATTCAGGTAAGTTATTTTAAATACACCAAAAAGAAATATGGCGAGGGACGAAGAGTTTTTTTAATGAGTCCATTGCATCACCACTTTCAAAAAAAGGGTTTTCATGAAAGCAAAATTGCAGTTCGGTTTTGGATAATTACCATCTTTTGTGTTTTGCTTTCAATTGTAACCTTAAAAATTCGATAGTGTTAGTATGATGAATATATTAAGTCATATCAACTTTAGTTCACCAAATAACCTGCCTCTTATAATAATAGGTGCCGGTGAAAGTGGCGTGGGTGCAGCTATTTTGGCAAAACAAAAAGGATTTAATGTATTTGTTAGTGATGCTAACGCTATTTCCGAAAAATATAAGCATGAATTGTGCAAGTATGATATTGATTTTGAAGAAAAACAGCATTCCGAAGATAAAATATTACAATCTGCTCTTGTTGTAAAAAGCCCCGGTATAGCTAATAAAACTATTATCATACAGAAAATTAAACAGAAAGGGATACCCGTTATTAGTGAAGTTGAATTTGCTTTTCAATATTGCGGCGAAAGTAAAATTATTGCCATAACCGGTAGTAATGGAAAAAGTACAACAACTGCATTAACCTATCATATTTTAAATGAAGGAGGTTTTGATGTGGCGTTGGTAGGCAATATCGGTATTTCTTTTGCAAAACAAGTAGCATTAGATCCAAAGCAATGGTATGTTGCCGAAATAAGTTCTTTTCAATTAGATGACATAGTAAACTTTAAACCATACATAGCCGTATTGCTAAATATTACTGAGGATCATTTAGACAGATATGATTACAATTTTCAAAACTACATTAACAGTAAGTTTAGAATTATTGAAAATCAGACTAATGAAGATTATTTCATTTACTGTGATGATGACCCGGTAATTCAACAACAATTAAAAAATATTTCAATCACACATACTAACCCACTACCATTCTCTATGAAACACGAAATTAAAAATGGAGCTTACCTTAAAGGAGACCAAATGATGTTACGCATTCAAGAAGAACGCGTAAGTATGAGTATTTACGATTTCGCTTTAAAAGGAAAGCATAACACTTACAACACTATGGCTGCATGCATTGCCGCAACAACAGTTGGCATTAGAAAAGAAAAAATCCGAGAAGCGGTGAACGATTTTCAAAGTTTGGCACATAGAATGGAATATGTTGCTACTGTTCGTGGTGTTGATTTTATTAACGACAGTAAGGCTACCAACGTTAATAGTACCTGGTTTGCTTTAGAAAGTATGACCAAGCCTACCATTTTAATTTTAGGTGGCGTTGATAAAGGAAACGACTACAGCTTGATTACTGACTTAGTAAAGGAAAAAGTGAAAGCAATAGTTTGTATGGGCACCGATAATAAAAAAATTATTGCTGCTTTTAAAAACGTTGTTCCGGTAATTGTTGAAACTTCCAGTGCTACTGATGCTGTAGCTCAATCCTTTAAGTTAGCTGCAAAAGGCGATGTGGTTTTATTGAGTCCTGCTTGTGCAAGCTTTGATTTGTTTAAAAATTTTGAAGATAGAGGTAACCAATTTAAACTGGCTGTTAAAGATCTATAAAAATGAGTCAACCTAATAACGATACACTATTTGCGCAACTCTCTTCTATTGAAGAAGTAAAGGGGAACCTTTTGAAAAAAACAAAAGGTGACAAGTTTATTTGGGGTATTGTTATTTTGTTGGCTTTGATATCGGTATTGGTAGTTTACAGTGCTACCGGATCGCTGGCATACAAAATGAACAAGGGTAACAATGAAGTTTATTTGTTTAAGCAGTTGGCATTTATGGTAATGGGTATGCTGCTTATCTATTTCTTACATAAAATAAACTATACCATTTTTTCTAGAATAGCAACTTTTCTATTTTATATTTCAATACCCTTGTTAGCATATACTTTATTTTTTGGAACACGTATTAATGATGGTAGTCGTTGGATTCGTTTACCCATTATTAATATGTCATTTCAAACCAGCGATTTTGCCAAGCTTGCGCTTTTCATGTACTTGTCAAAAATGTTAAGCAAAAAGCAACAAGTCATTAAAAATTTCAAAGAAGGATTTTTGCCTATTATAATTCCTGTTGCATTAGTGTGTGTGCTAATTGCACCAGCAAATCTTTCTAATGCTTTACTAACATTTGCTACTTCATTACTGCTTATGTTTATTGGTAGGGTAAGTATTAAGCATTTATTATTGGTTATTGCTATTGCAGCAATTCCATTATTGGTTATTGTATTAGTAGCAGTTTCAACATACAAACCGGTAAAATCTGAAGTGGCAGAAAAAACGAACAGCATTGAAAAATTAAATCATGTTGGCCGATTTACTACTTGGGTAAAGCGTGTGCAGGATTTTATTTATAGTAACAGCACCGATGTGCCTTACCAAGTACAACAAGCTAAAATAGCTATTGCTAACGGTGGTATATTGGTGGGGCTTGGGCCCGGAAATAGTCGCCAGCGCAATTATTTACCGCAAGCTTATAACGATTTTATATACGCCATTATAATTGAGGAGTATGGGCTTTTAGGTGGCGGGTTTATTATTTTTATTTATTTGCTTTTCTTGTACAGATGTATTAGCATTTTCCGACGTTGCCCTTATGCATTTGGAGCATTTTTAGCTTTAGCACTAAGCTTTACACTGGCAATACAAGCATTAGCCAATATGGCTGTAAACGTAAATATTGTTCCTGTAACCGGTGTTACACTTCCATTAATTAGCATGGGTGGTAGTTCTTTCTTATTCACTTGTGCATCAATTGGTATTATTTTAAGTGTAGCACGCAATGTGGAACAATTAGAGGGAAAAGATATTGGAGAACTTACAAATAATAAATCTGAAACTTTAACAGCAGCAGTAGCGAATGCATAATTCTTAAATACACAAACAGTAATGCAAAATAAAGTGAACATATTAATAGCTGGTGGTGGTACAGGTGGCCATATTTTCCCTGCTTTAGCTATTGCCAAGGCATTGGAAAAGAAAACTTCTGTTTCATTGCTGTTTGTTGGTGCAAAGGGCAAAATGGAAATGGAAAAAATTCCTAAGGCAGGTTATAAAATAATTGGAATTGACATTGCAGGATATAATAGAAGCAATATTTTCAAAAATATTTCATTACCATTTAAGTTAATCAAAAGTTTTTGGCAGGTAAATAAAATATTGCAACAATTTAAACCCAATGCTGTAATTGGCGTTGGCGGTTATTCAACTTTCCCAGTTTTACGTTCTGCTCAACGCAAAAAGATCCCCACATTTATTCATGAAAGCAATTCTTTGGCCGGCAAATCGAATAAGCTATTGGCCAAAAAAGCAAATTTTGTTTTTGTTGCTTTTGATGGAATGGAAAAGTATTTTCCTGCCAACAAAATTATATTTTCAGGTAATCCTGTTCGTGAAGAAATTATCTATAATAACATTAACAAGAAAGAAGCAATACAATACTTTCAGTTAAATGAAAATAAAAAAACTGTTTTGATTTTAGGCGGCAGTTTAGGTGCAAAAAGTATTAATTCAGCTATAGCTAAAAACTTGCATTTGGTTAATGAAGTCGATGCGCAAATAATCTGGCAAACGGGTACGGCTTTGTATAGCGAATATCAAAATTTGGTTAAAGAATACCCTTTTGTTTGTATAAAGCCATTTATAGAAAATATGGCAATGGCATATGCAGCAGCAGATATCGTAGTATCTCGTGCAGGAGCCATGTCGGTTGCAGAATTATGTGTAGCTAAAAAGCCGGTTGTATTTGTGCCTTATCCATATGCGGCAGAAGATCATCAAACAATTAATGCACAATATTTAGTAAATAAAGATGCTGCATTAATGGTGAAAGATGCCAACGCTGCAGAACAGTTGGTCCCTACTATTATTTCATTATTAACCAATGAAATAATGCAAGAAAAGTTTATAAAAAATATTGCCGGTTTGGCGCAATTACATGCAGCAGAAACCATTGCTGAAAAAATTTTAGATACTATTCAATGATTGATATTAAAACCATAACGAACATTTATTTTATAGGCATTGGCGGCATTGGCATGAGTGCTTTGGCTCGTTATTTTCATGCAAAAGGGGCAACCGTTAGTGGGTATGATAAAACAAAAACGGCATTAACCGAACAGTTGAATAAGGAAGGTATTAGTGTGCATTATGAAGAAGATGTAACATCAATTCCTCTTAATCCAGATGTTGTTGTATATACGCCGGCAATTTCAACAAATAATAAAGAGTTTATTTATTGTAAAGAAAATAATTTTTTATTGGTAAAGCGAAGTGATGTTTTACAATGGATTACCGCTAACAGTTTTAATATTTGCGTTAGCGGCACTCACGGTAAAACTACTACCAGTACTATGATAGCGCATATATTAAGGCATTCCGGTTTTGGATGCAATGCGTTTTTAGGAGGAATTGCTGCCAATTACGGAACCAATTTCTGGAGCAGTGATAATAATGTTGTGGTGGTTGAAGCAGATGAATATGATAGAAGTTTTTTGAAATTACATCCTGATTTGGCTATTGTTACAGCAGTTGACGCTGACCATTTAGATATTTATGGTACAGCTGCAGCAGTTGAGGAAGCATTTGTTGCTTTTACGCATCAAGTTAAAAATGAAGGCAGTTTATTGTATCATGCTTCTATACATTGTGGAAACCAATTGAATAAAGGAGTAGAAAATTTTACTTATAGTTTAAACAATACACAAGCTGATGTGTATGCAACAAATATCAGTGTACAGCAAGGTGCTTTTCATTTTTCTGCACAAACCCCAAAGGGATTAATTGCTGATCTTCAATTACACATGGGGGGAATGCATAATATTGAAAATGCTTTAGCAGCCATATGGGTAGCCAAACAGTTGGGTATTGACAATTATAAAATTCAAGCAGCTATTGCTTCTTTCAAAGGAGTGAAGCGGAGGTTTGAAATGATTGTAAATACAGATAAACATAGCCTAATTGACGATTATGCCCATCACCCCGCAGAACTAAATGCTTTAATTGAAGGTGTGCGCACATTGTTTCCCAATAGAAAATTTGTATTGGTGTTTCAGCCGCATTTGTTTACCAGAACCAGAGATTTTGGAAATGATTTTGCTAGGGTATTACAAAAAGCCGATCAGGTTATATTATTGCCAATATATCCGGCTCGTGAATTGCCAATTCCCGGTATAGACACTACTTGGTTAGCTTCTAAAATGCCTGCTGAAAAAACTTTGCTCATGAACAAAGAAGCATTATTGCAATGGGTAAATGTAAATCAGCCGGAATTGATTGTGACTGCCGGAGCTGGTGATATTGACCAATTAGTAGAACCTTTAAAAAATATATTAACACATTAATGGCATTAAAAAATTACATACAGCCCAAAAAGTTATTCCAAAAAAACGGTATAGTATTGCTGTTTTGGATTGCTGTGGGTATAGGTGTAATTGTACTTTTTTCAGCAGCTATGCAGCGACAAAATAAACAACTTTGCTCGGGTATTAGTGTGGAATTGGATAAGGACTATCAGGAAGCATTTATAGATGAAAGTGATATTGTAGATATATTAAAGAAAGGTGGTAACATTGATCATCAGCTTCTTTCGGCTATTCATTTAAAATATTACGAATTTTTGGTTAAAAAGAATGCGTGGGTAAAAGATGCAGCTTTGTATTTTGATAACCAAAATGTTTTGCATGTAAAAGTTAAAGAAAGAATACCGATTGCTTTAGTAGTTACTACCAACGGTAATACATTTTATATTGATAGTTCTGCTATGCAATTACCGGTTAGCGAAAGGTTTGCGGCACATGTACCTGTTTTTACAGCTTATCCGGGCAATATGGCTGCAAAAATATCAAAACCTGATAGCTTATTGTTGCGTAATATGGTTCAGATGGCTGCTTACATTAATGCCAATAAGTTTTGGAATGCGCAAGTGGCACAAATTAATATTGAACCCAATGCAGAATTTCAAATTGTTCCGGCTATTGGTAATCATATTATAAACTTCGGTACAACCGATAGTTTGGAAAAGAAGTTTAATAATCTGTTGGCATTTTATCAGCAAATATTTCCACATGTTGCTATGAATGCTTATAAAGTAATTGATGTACGATTTAATAATCAGGTTGTTGGCGTTAAAAATAACGTTACTCCGCTTGTGTCGGATTCTACGAAAACGATTAATAACAATGAAGTATCATGGGTAAGTGATTCTAGCTATGCTAAACAAATAGATAAACCCTTAATTGTTCATGATTTGAAGGAAACGACACCAGTTAAAAGCGATATTGTTGGCGAAAAAAAACAAATAAGTGATAAACAAAATAAAACATCTAAACCAACGTTATCAGTTAATCAGAAATTAGGAAAAAAAAATAGTTTACACAAACCCAATCATGTTCCAAAAGCTATAATGAAAAAACAATAAAATTTTAAAACGTACCTTATATAAAACAAGTTAGTATGATGCAGCAAAATCAACCAAATATCAACGAGTCGGCGGCCCCAAGTACAGGGGTTATAGAGAATCAGGAGTCGCCAATTATTGTTGGACTTGATATTGGTACCACCAAGGTTGCCGTTATTGCAGGAAGAAAAAATGAACAAGGAAAATTGGAGATTTTAGGTTTTGGGAAAGCCAATAGCAATGGCGTGCAACATGGCGATGTGTTGAATATTGACTTAACCATCAAATCAATACAACAAGCATTGCATAACTGCTTAAAAAGTAATCCTCAATTATTAATAGAAGAAGTATATGTAGGAATTGCTGGTAAACATATCAAAAGCCTACAAACTCGGGGTGATATTGTTCGCCAAGATGCTGAAACCGAAATTCAGAAAAGAGAAATTGATCAACTGATTGCAGATCAAAGAAGAACATTTATTCCAGCCAGTGATGAAATTATTGACGTAATTCCTCAGGATTTTAAAGTAGATAATATTCAAAACATTAAAGATCCTGTAGGGTATAATGGTGTGAAAGTGGGGGCTAATTTCCACTTAATTACCGGCGATAAAAATGCCATTCGGAATATTAATCGTGCAGTATTGAAAAGCGGTTTGCATACCAAGGATTTGGTATTACAACCCTTAGCTAGTGCTGCAGCAGTAATGAGTGATATAGATTTAGAAGCTGGCGTAGTTATTTTGGATATTGGCGGAGGTACCAGCGATTTGGCTATATTTTATGAAGGCATATTAAAGCATACAGCGGTAATACCTTTTGGCGGTGAAAATATTACACACGATATACGGATGGGCCTTGGTGTTTTAAAACAACAAGCTGAAGCCCTTAAAGTACAATTTGGTTGCGCTATTGCCGATGAAGCAAAGGCCAATACGTACATAACTATTCCCGGATTGAAAGGATTGCCTGCAAAAGAAATTAGTATGCGTAATCTTGCCCAAATTATTCAGGCAAGAATGAGTGAAATTCTAGAATTCATTAGTTATCATATTAAACAAATTGGTTTGGATGAAAAAGCCCTTAATGGGGGTATTATACTCACAGGCGGCGGCTCACAATTAAAAAATTTAAAACAATTAACAGAATATGTAACAGGTTTAAATGCCCGTATTGGATACCCCAATGAGCATTTAGCACCCAATCACATCGCTGAGTTAAAACAGCCTATGTATGCTACCTGTTTAGGATTAATTTTAAAAGGTTACAGTGATTATGAATCTAAATCAAAAGAATTTTCTAAGCAGACAAATATTGTACAAGTACCTGGGGAATTGCAAGAACCTGGACCTACAGTTAAAATTGAAGAACCTGAAAAAAAATCTACTACTCCAAAACTAAGTCCACGATTTTGGGATAAGTTCAAAAATGGTATTATTGAACTATTTAAAGAAGAAGATGACCAAATAATCAAATAAATTTCAAACTGTTTATTCTACTAACTAACCATTAAACCGTACATTATGATTCACTTCGATTTACCTAAACAAAAATCTTCCATCATCAAAGTGCTTGGTGTTGGGGGTGGCGGAAGCAACGCCGTTAACTTCATGAACGAACAAAATATTGAAGGCGTTGATTTTATTATTTGTAATACCGATGCTAAAGCACTAGAACAAAGCAAGGTGCCTAATAAAATTCAATTAGGGCCACATCTTACACAAGGTTTGGGAGCAGGGGCTAATCCTGAAGTTGGGAAAAAAGCTACAGAAGAATCTTTACAAGAAATAAAAAGTATTTTAGAAGTTAATACCAAAATGGCTTTCATTACCTCCGGTATGGGTGGTGGAACCGGTACAGGCGGTGCACCAATTGTTGCACAAACTTGTAAAGACTTGGGTATTTTAACTGTTGGTATTGTTACAACACCTTTTGGCTTTGAAGGTCCTCGTCGTATGGCGCAGGCTGAAGAAGGTATTAAACAATTAAAACCTTATGTAGATACTTTATTGGTAATTAGTAATGATAAGTTACGCATGCAATATGGCAACTTAAAAATGAAAGAAGCTTTTAGTAAGGCAGATAATGTTTTAGCTACTGCTGCTAAATGTATTACCGATATTATTAATAGCCGTGGACATATTATTGTTGACTTTGCCGATGTATGTACAGTTATGAAAAATGGTGGCGTTGCCATTTTAGGAAAAGCGGAAGTTGAAGGAGAAAATAGAGCTGAACGTGCTATTGAAGAAGCATTGAATTCTCCATTATTAAATGATAATGATATTAGAGGTGCTAAGTGGATTTTAATTAATATTAATAGTGCAGAGGGTGATCATGAAGTTACAATGGATGAAATTGAAATTATTAATAACTATTTGCGTATGCAAGCAGGCGAAAATACCGATGTAATTGTTGGTATGGGTTATGATAACTCGCTTGATAAGAAAATTGGTATTACTATGATTGCAACCGGATTTGAGCATAAAAATCCTTTTGCAAAACCTGCCGCTCCACAAAAAGCAGAGCCCAAGCCGGAAAAGATAGTAGTTACTTTAAATGAACATGAGAATTATTCAACTAATAATATTTCAACCAATCATACTGTAAATCCTACTGAAGCGCCTGTTGCCCCTCCTCAAGATGTTTATGCTCCACACATAAAAGAAGAAACTCAGCAGGAGGAAGTTTTTTCTTTATCTAATCAGGAAGAATTATTAGATGCACGTGAAACAGAAATATTACAGTTTGAGTTAAGTACCGAAATTACTGACATAGTAGCTCCAAAAGAAGAGTTGAAAAAAGAAAATGATTTTCAAAGTGCTATTCAGGAAAATATTGCAGGTATGAAGGTTACTGAAAAGATTGAAGAAAATGATAAGCCTTCTAACTTTTCAATATTATCTAAACCTGTGAATATTTATGCTGAACCAGATGTTCCAAGTACTTCAAACACAAATCCAACTTTTGAAGTAAATGAAACACCTACTCAAAATAATGCTATACCCCCGGTAAATGAAGTGCCAAAAACAGTTTCAGAGAATAAACCACCACATTTTACTGAACGCACACAAGTTGAACAACCTTCATTATTTCAATACAATAATGATTTTGATGAGGCGGAAGAACAACGTCGCCGTGCAGCAGAGAGAATTCATCGATTAAGAAATTTATCTTTCAACATGAATTCTAATGATCCAAACAATGAGTTTGATTCCGTACCTGCTTATGTACGTAGGAAAATGGAGCTGTTTGGTAATAACCAATTGGCATCAGTAGAAAATTTTTACAGTAAACTTACTGTTGAAAAGGATGACAATAATAACACGCAAATTTCAAGCTTAAATAGTTTTTTGGACGGTAAAAAGCCCGATTAACTATTTGGTTTAGTTGGTAGAATACATAAAACCCTTCGCTTTAGGTAACGAAGGGTTTATTTTTTGCAACAAACTATTATCTTTTATTGTTGATTTGTTTATTAAAAGCATTTAGTAAAAAAATGAAAACAGTTTTAATTACCGGTGGTACAGGAATGGTAGGCTCCTACCTTACAAAAAAATTATTGGAAAAAAATTATAATGTTATTGTTTTAAGTAGAAACCCTCCCAAACAGCCATTGATAAATAATTTACAATATGCTGCTTGGGATGTTGATAAAGGAGAAATTGACACAACAGCTTTAGCAAAAGCCGATGTAATTATACATTTAGCAGGCGCAGGAGTGGCTGATAAACGATGGTCTAACAAAAGAAAAAGAATAATTCAACAAAGTAGGGTAGAGAGTAGTAAACTACTTGTTACTGCTTTACAAAAGTTGCCCAATCATAAAGTGCAAATTTGTATCAGTGCTTCTGCAATTGGGTGGTATGGACCAGATACACCCGAAAGTAAATTGAATGGTTTTGTTGAAACAGATTTGCCGTATAATGATTTTTTAGGGAAAACTTGCCAGCTTTGGGAGGAAAGTATTAGCCCTTTAATTGATTTCAATATTCGCTTGGTAAAATATAGAATTGGAATTGTATTAAGTAATACGGGTGGTGCCTTGGCTGCATTTAAACAGCCCTTAAGTATTGGTATTGCTGCTATTTTGGGTAATGGTACTCAAAAGGTAAGTTGGATTCATATAGAAGATTTGTGCAGAATGTTTTTATTCGCTATTGAGAATGATCATTTAAATGGCGTATATAATGCTGTTGCAAATGTTCCAGTAACAAATAAAGAACTTACTATAACATTGGCTAAAGTACAACGCGGTAAATGGTACATTCCTGTTTATGTTCCTTCTATACTTTTAAAAGTGGCAATGGGTGAAATGAGTATTGAAGTACTGAAAAGTACCACCATTAATAATCAAAAAGTTCGTGAAGCGGGGTTTACATTTTTGTATCCAACCATTGAGCCTGCATTAAGTCATTTAAAAAATTCCGAATAATTATATATCAGCTTTTTTGAATAAACGATAGCAAATCCACCAAATGATAGCTGTAAAAATTAAGGTATAAATTACATGCCATTGAATAGCGGCCAAACTATCCAAATAAGCTTTGTTTGCGGCTTCATCAATTTTACCCAAAAAATTTGGACGTGGGATTAACCGGTTAGAAATTTCAAAGGGTAAATAGGCATTTAGAGGAATGCTTTTATAGGCAAAGTACACTTTAATAAGGTTTTCTACGATTAGCATATAAAAAAAGAAAACGGCTAAGGCAATAAATGCTTTTTTTATTAGGTAGCCTATAAAAAAAGCAATACTTAGCTGAGCAAAAGTCATTAAAAAAAATAGTGGTATAAAGTACAATTCCTCGCTCCATCTTTGTGTGTTAATGGCATCAGAATAATAGAAGCCTAAAATAGCAGCGACAATTGTATAAACTATTGTAACCATCAGCGCTATAATTACTACATCTATAAGTTTTGCAGTTATGAACTGATTGCGTGTCCAACCATCAATTATATTTTGCCGGTGTGTTTTGTAATGATATTCATTGGTAATCAGCATTATAATTAGAATTGCAGGAACCAGTAAAAACCAAGAAGAAAAATAAGCAATAGAATGCCATGCATCGGGAAAGGCAAATGGATTACCTAATAGAAACTTTGCCGCATTGCCGGCCATATCTTTTCTTGAGGTAATGTTTTGATAAATATTTTGAAATAGCAAATTAATGGCAGGGTAGGTAAAAAGTACAATACCAAGCATCCACCAAAATGCGGCATAGTGCTTTATTTTTAACCATTCAATTCGTAATAATTGTTTCATTCGTTTTTATTTAATTCTAATTTTCAGTTAATTCAAAGAATTTTTCTTCTAAGCTTTTAGTTTTAATTTCTAAATGCGACAATACTATACCGTTGTTAAAACAATAAGCATTAAATTCAGCAGGTGAAATACTATTGCTTTTAAAGTAAATTTCACAAAAACTTTTTTGTTGTTTTAATTCAAGGAAATGAGGTAAAGTAGTTAGTATTTGTTGTAAAGCAGCCATATTTTCAGTTTCAATCACTAATATGTCCTCATTTCTTAAAATTTCTTTTACAGGACCACTAATAAGTAAATTGCCATGTTTCAATATGCAAAAATGTGTACAAACCTTTTCAACTTCATCTAATAAATGGCTGGCCATAATAATGGTTTTACCTTGTTCTCCTAGCTGTTTTATCAGATTCCTAATTTCTACAATTCCTACCGGATCAAGTCCATTGGTAGGCTCGTCTAACACAAGCACATCCGCATTTCCTAATAATGCTGCACCAATGGCTAACCGTTGTTTCATGCCTAAACTGTAGGTGCTGAATTTATCATGTTTTCTTGTATGCAATCCTACCATTGCAATAGCTTTGTCAATATCTGCTTCATTTCCTCTGCCGCTGATGGCTTCAGTAATCTTTAGGTTATCTTTTGCTGATAAATAATGGTAGAAGTTAGGCGTTTCAAGTAAAGTGCCAATTTTTTTCCTATAATAAATATCATTAGGATTATTAAACCAGCTATATGTACCGGTATCGGGTTTTAATACATCTAATAATATGCTTAGCGTAGTTGTTTTGCCACTGCCATTTGGTCCTAAAATGCCAAATATGGAACCTTTCGGCACTTCAATATTCAAATTGTTGAGTGCTTTTACCGGGCCATAACTTTTTGAAATATTGGTTGTAGTAAGAATATTTTCCATGCAATTATTTGCAGTAATATACTATTTTTTCTATTCAAAACATTTAATTGCTTTTAACATGCGGTTTTTTCCTTGCATATCTTTTCGTAAAACAGTTTTAAAACCTAAATTAATACATGCTTGCTCAGTTGCATTGGCAAAATGTTCGTGTACTTCAAAAAAAATACAACCATTTTTTTTCAAATGTTTTTTGGCAAAAACTGCAATTGTTGTATAAAATACTAAAGGCTCATTATCGGGTACAAATAGTGCTTGATGGGGTTCGTATTTTACCACATTAATGGGCATTTCATTTTGTTCATGTAAAGTTATGTAGGGTGGGTTGCTAACTATCCAATCAAATTCAGGTAATGCAGTCCATTCTTCTTTATTTAAAATATTTATTTTTTTAAATTGAACGTCAGCTCGGATTTGTTCTGCATTTTGTTCTGCAACTTCCAATGCTTTTTCACTAATATCAATTGCTGTTACATTTAGGGCAGGATTTTGTATTTTTAATGCAATGGCAATGCAGCCGCTGCCTGTACCAATATCTATAATATTGCCATTTAATCCTTTCGTATCTTCTAATATCCATGCTACTAATTCTTCAGTTTCCGGTCTGGGAATTAATACTGATTCATTCACATAAAACTGCAATCCACAAAACCAAGCTTGCTTCAATACATATTGAACCGGTTTGTGTTGCAGTAATTCGGCGGTATAGTTTTCTAATAAGTTTTGCTGGCTGCTGCTTAAATTTATTTCTGGGTGCATAATGCGGTTTATTTTATTGAAACCTGTTACAGCTTCAATAACCCAGTTGGCAATGTTTGCAGCCTCGCGGTCATCATATATTTCAAATAAAGCCAAAACCAATTGTTGGTAGGCGGTTTTAATAGTCATGCTGCAAAATACCACCATTTCTGCTACATTTGCGCAACTAGTGTTAGAATATGGAATGGAATGAGGCATATATGCAGCGTTGTTTGCAATTGGCTAAAATGGGTGCCGGTCGGGTGCAACCCAATCCAATGGTAGGCGCTGTTTTGGTGTATGATGATACAATAATTGGTGAAGGATTTCACCGGCAATATGGTGGCCCTCATGCAGAAGTAAATTGTATTAATAGCGTGAAGCCCGAAAATCGCCATCTCATTCAACAAGCTACTTTATATGTATCGCTTGAACCTTGTGCCCATTATGGTAAAACGCCGCCTTGCAGTTTGCTTATTATTCAACACAAAATTCCCAAAGTGGTAATTGGTATGCAAGATCCCTTCGCTTCAGTTAATGGAAAGGGAATTGAACAGCTTAAACAAGCCGGTGTTGAAATAGTGCTAGGCGTGTTAGAAAACGAGTGTAAGGCATTGAATAAAAGATTTATTACTTATCATACAAAAAAAAGACCATATATTATTTTGAAATGGGCACAATCAAATAATGGTTTTATTGCCGGCAAAAGTTCGGATCGAATGTATATTTCAAACGAATTAACGAATAGAATGGTGCATGAGTGGCGTAGTGAAGAAGCTGCCATTTTAGTTGGAAGAAATACGGCAATTGCAGATAATCCCGCATTAACCAATCGATATTGGCCCGGTAAACCTCAACCTATACGAATGGTCATTGATGCACATGCTAATTTACCCAATCACTTGCAATTGTTGAATGATGGACAGGTTACTTGGGTATGGAATCAGCACAAAACAGTTTCTGAAAATAATGTACATTTCAAACAATGGGATAATAAAAAGCCAACGTTAGCCGCTATTTTGGAAGCTTGTTATCAAGAAAATATTCAAAGTATTTTAGTAGAAGGTGGAACTAACTTGTTACAACAATTGATTGATGCCGGGTTATGGGATGAAGCACGCATTATTACCAATACTACCCTTAGCATTAGTGATGGGCTTAAAGCCCCCTCATTGATTGATGCTAAATACATTTATTCCCAAATTTTGCAAAACGATTTTATTGAATATTTTATCCCTGCAGAACATGAGTGATTCACCCGATTTTTATTTTACTATTCAACAAACGGCTACTGCCGAATTTAAAGATCGTGGTAGCAAGTTTTTAGCTTTTGCCTATCCGTTGAAAGATAAAGAGCAAGTAAAAGATTATCTTCTTCAATTAAAAAAAGAACATCCCAAAGCGGTGCATTATTGTTATGCCTATCGTTTGGGGCTTGATAAAAATGATTTTCGTGTGAATGACGATGGCGAGCCTTCGGGATCGGCAGGTAAACCAATTTTAAACCAAATTGACAGTAAACAAGTAACCAATGTGTTGGTGGTGGTGGTGCGATATTTTGGTGGTACTTTGTTGGGAATTCCCGGATTAATTAATGCGTATAAATCCGCTGCAGCATTGGCTTTGCAAATGGTACCCATTATTCAATGTGCTGTTTTAGAAAACTACAGCTTGCACTTTAATTATACCGCAATGAATGATGTAATGCTTATTGTTAAACAATACAATTGCAGCATTATTCAACAAGATACTCAATTGTTCTGCTACATGCAATTAGGTATTCCTAAAGTAAGAAAAAATGAAGTGCTGTTTAAATTGAATGATTTACAAGGCGTAGAAATAACTGCTCTATAATTACAATTTATGTGTAATGTGATAAACCGCATAGCCAATCATTTCTTTCCATAAATCTTGCCATTTATAAAAGTTACACAAGTTGGGGATGATGAAATCGTACCAGTTATTTTTTCCATGAGGTAATACATTATAATTCACCGGATAGGGAATAACCGATATGCCTGCTTGATGGAATACGGCTAAAGCTCTTCGCATATGTTCTGCTGAGGTAATTAAAACAAAGGGAGGTTGTAATTTATTTTGTTCAATTAATTTTTTTGTAAACAATGCATTTTCATAGGTATTCCGCGAATGATCTTCAACCAAAATAGCATTATCAGGCACAGCTGCATTCAAAAACTGTTGTCTTAAGAATATTGCTTCTTTATCTGTTGTATCAAGTAACAAGCCCGAACCACCGCTTACAATAATCTTTTTTATATAACCTGCTTCATATAATTGTAATGCAGCAGTATATCGTTCAGCAGCACCATTAAAAAATCCTTGGTGTTGTTGATTAAAGCTTATCAATCCGCCTAAAACAATTCCCGCTTCAACGTGCTGATGTAAAGGTATTGGGTTTATTTGCCAGTATCTTTCTGTAATGTTATACAGGTAGGTATTACTAAATATTAAAAAAATAACGATTGCAATTATTTTTGCCCATCTTCTAATAAGCGTTGTTTTCGATAGAAAATATATAAGTATTGCAATAACACACCAGGTTAGCGGTGAAAGTAAAAAGTACAAGAGTTTGGATAGTAAGAAGAACATGCTTTATGAATGAAGATTGAAAATAAAAAAACTACCTGAATAGGTAGTTTTAAATATAAGCTTAATTCGTATTAATGTCGAAAGCGATTGCTCACAATCAATTCTTTACTGCCCGGTGTGTACACATAAAAGCCTTCTCCCGATTTTACACCTAACTTACCGGCAGTAACCATATTAATTAATAATGGACAAGGGGCATATTTGGGATTCCCTAATCCTTTATGTAAAACTTCTAAAATACTTAAACAAACGTCTAACCCAATAAAATCGGCTAATTGTAAAGGGCCCATAGGGTGAGCCATTCCCAATTTCATAATAGTATCAATAGATTCAACATTTGCAACACCTTCATACAAACTATAGATAGCTTCATTAATCATGGGCATTAAAATGCGGTTGGCTATGAATCCCGGATAATCGTTTACTACACAGGGTGTTTTTCCCAACTGGGTACTTAATGCAATAATAGTATTCGTAACATCGGCATGGGTACTGTAGCCATTAATAATTTCAACCAACTTCATTATCGGTACAGGATTCATAAAGTGCATGCCAATTACTTTTTCGGGGCGTTTAGTAACCGAAGCAATTTTGGTAATAGAAATAGAAGAAGTGTTGGAAGCTAAAATGGCATTTGCAGGTGCATGCGCATCAATTTGTTGAAAAATTTTGAGTTTTATGTCAATATTTTCAGTAGCAGCTTCCACAACCAATGCTGCATTTTCAATACCTTTTTCTATTGAAGTAAAAGTGGAAATATTGCTAAGTGTTGCAGCTTTGGTGGCATCTGTGATAGTTCCCTTAGCAATTTGGCGATCTAAATTTTTGGCTATTGTGGCTAATGCCTTATCCAGTTGGGCTTGTTGTACATCAATTAATGATACTTTAAATCCATTCTGTGCAAACACATGTGCAATGCCATTGCCCATGGTGCCAGCGCCAATCACTGATATATTTTCCATAATGTTCGTGTTTTATACTTCCCTATAGTTAATAGCTACCCGAGTCGGATGAAGAAGACTTTTTGCTTTTAAAATCACCTCGCTTCCAAGCCTTAATAAAATCGGCCCAGGCTAATGGATTAAATATGTTTTGAGGGGGTAACTGACCTTGATAGTAGTAGCGGTTAGCTTGTTGCCTTAATTGATAATTCACTGCTTCACGCCCATCAGCAGGTAAAGCTGCTAATAATGCACGTCGTTTCGATTCATCAGTATTTTGTCGGGCAATTTCATATTGATCGTCAGGAATTACGGTATTCACAAAGTCGCGTTCAAATTGCTCACGAGTAGGCCTTGGTTTTAAAATAGCGGCGGGTAAATAGTTGGTATCGCTAACTAAAAGAACAATTAAACTGTATTGATTATCGCTTAAGTTACCCGGAATTTCATAGGTTTTATCTTTATAACCTATAGACGAAAAGGTAATTCTATCGCCTTTCAATACTGCAATTGAAAATATACCATCATAATTGGTAATAGTTCCTCTTCCTTTTCCATCTACAATAACGCTGGTTGATGGAATAGCTTTTAAACTATCTGAAGTCATTACCACACCATAAAGTTGAATAACGGAGTCTTTGGGTGCCTTACTAATTTGTGCATGTAGTTTTGGCATTAGCAATAACGCCCCGAAGGCAAGCAAAAAATATTGTAAAGTTTTTTTCATTCGAAAAATCTGGTAAATAATTTTCGGTGCAATATACGTTCAGCTATGTTGCAATTTAGTATAAATTATGCTTTGCTTCACCAATTGTGTAGGCTTAATTTAACCTTAGTGCGCTTATGTTTATACTTTAAAGCAGGGAATAACCCAAACGTTGCCATTTAATTTCCTAACAAAGTAAGGGGGAAGGGGGCTAACTTTGCAAAAACATTGTTTTTTTTAACAAATACTTACGTGATGAAAGAAACCGATATTTTAAAAGCCTTAAGCTATGTGCAAGAACCCGATTTGGGGAAAGATTTAGTTACCTTAAATATGATTCGTAACATTTCAATTGATGGGAATAATGTTCGATTTACCTTGGTGTTAACTACACCTGCCTGCCCTTTAAAAGAAATGCTTCGAAAAGATTGTGAAGACGCCATTCATACTCATGTAAATAAGGATGCTTTGGTGCAAATTGATTTTGATGCGCATACCACCTCAAATAGAAAAGATGCCATGCAATTATTGGCCGGTGTTAAAAATATTATTGCCGTAGTTAGTGGCAAGGGTGGCGTTGGTAAAAGTACAGTTGCAGCCAACCTGGCTTTAGCACTGGCTGAAAATGGTGCTGCAGTGGGTTTAATGGATGCTGATATTTATGGCCCTAGTGTACCTATTATGTTTGGTGTTCGTGGTCAGCGTCCTATGATGCGCGAAGTGAATGGCAAAGGAATGATTGTTCCTTTGGAAAAATATGGCATACAATTAATGAGTATTGGATTATTAATTGACGAAAAAGATGCAGTAGTATGGCGTGGCCCTATGGCGAGTAGTGCTATAAAGCAGTTTGTAACTGATGTTGATTGGGGTCAATTAGATTATTTGGTTATTGATATGCCACCGGGAACCGGCGATATACATTTAACGTTATTACAAACCGTACCGGTAACCGGGGTTGTTATTGTAACTACGCCACAAACCGTAGCATTAGCCGATGCTAAAAAAGGTATTGCTATGTTTTCACAAGCGCAGGTAAATGTGCCTATTATTGGTTTAGTTGAGAATATGGCCTATTTTACACCAGCAGAATTACCTAACAATAAATACTATTTATTTGGTAAGGAAGGCGGAAAAAAATTGGCTGAGGAATATGAACTGCCATTTTTAGGGCAAATTCCAATTGTACAAACTATTCGTGAAGGGGGTGATAACGGATTGCCCGCAATGGTAAGCAATGATACTATTACACAAGAAGCATTTAGAAATATTACCAATATTGCCATTAGAAATATTGCCATTAAGAATGCTAAAGCAGCAGCAACAGCCGTTGTTTAAATGAAATTACAAACGGCTGCAATGCTTGACGAAAGCATGGGTGATTAATTCTGTTATATGTACAATGTACCTTATTTTAAGGCGTTAGAACAAAAGGATGTACTTGCTTTTATGCAAACGCATCCTTTTGTTACTATTTGTGGCGTTACTGATGAAGGTTGGCCTGTTGCCACACAGGTGCCGGTTTTGGTCAATCATAATGAAGAAGATATTGTTATTACAGGCCACTTAATGCGCAAGCAAATGCATACACAAGCTTTTGAAAAAAATAATAAGGTATTGATTATTTTTCAAGGCGAACAAAGTTATGTGAGTGCAAGTTGGTACACCCAGCCATTGCAAGCAAGCACATGGAATTATATGGCAGTTCATGCCACAGGCTACATGCGAATGCTAGATGAGGCTGCATTGTATAATGTGTTATTGCAGCAAACACGTTTTTTTGAGGGTAAAGCCGATAGTATTAATGATGTGGTAAAAATGCCTGATGATTATTTAAAAGCGAACATGAAAGCCATTGTTGCATTTGAAGTTAAAATAGCTGCTTACGAACATGTATTTAAGTTAAGTCAGAATAAGGATGATGTAACATTTCATTCAGTAGTGCAGCATTTACAAAATGGAACACCTCAGCAACAACAATTGGCCAAGGAAATGATGGATCAAAATAGAAATCGTTTGTATGAAAATAAATAGATGGTTTTTCTTATTGTTATTCATGTCATGCACATCTGCCAAAATACAGCAAACCCATACCGCTATCCCTTTTGATAAAGAAGGGCACCGAGGCTGCCGCGGTTTAATGCCCGAAAACACAATTCCTGCTTTTTTAAAAGCACTTGACTTAGGTGTTACTACACTAGAAATGGATGCGGTAATTACAAAAGATAGTCAAGTTTTAATTAGTCATGATCCCTACATCAATTACGAGTTTTCATTAGGTCCGAATGGGCAAAACTTAACAAAGGCCGATCAAAAACAATTGAATATATACAAAATGACGTATGCTGAAACACAGCAATACGATGTTGGTTCTAAGTACTATCCTCGCTTTCCACAACAACAAAAAATAAAAGTACATAAGCCTTTATTAAGTACTGTTATTGATTCAGTGGAAGCATATATTCAACAGCATCATTTACCACCTGTACAATATAATATTGAAACCAAAAGTACCGACTCAACGGATGGTATTTATCATCCCAATCCTGCAACATTTGTACGATTAATCATGCAAGTTATTGAGCAAAAAGGAATTGCATCGAGGGTCATCATTCAATCTTTTGATATAAGAACTTTACAATATTTGCATACGCATTACCCAACTATAAAAACAGCACTTTTGGTTGAACCGCCGGTAACTTTAAATTTTGCAGGGCAATTAAAACAATTAGGATTTATACCTACCATATATTCCCCCGATTATACAATGGTTACACCCTTATTAGTGAAACAATGTCATGATATGGGTATTGCATTAATACCATGGACAGTGGATGATTTACCCACTATGCGAAAATTGAAAAATATGGGTGTTAATGGGTTAATTAGCGATTACCCTAATTTGTATGCACAATTAAAGTGATTGCCCTTGTACCAGAATAGAGGGTACTACAATTTCTTTGAATGAAGTATCACCATTTAAACATTCCATCATACGTTTAAAGGCGTATTTGCCAAGTTTCTGCCCGCTTGTTTCTATATAAGTAATGGTAGGCTTAAATAAGGTGGGAATGAAACCATTGCTAATACTGATTACGGCTGTTTGTGTTGGAATGTCAATTTGCTTTTCATAAAGTGCTTGCATGGCACCCATTAATATCTGGTCGCCCATACAGAATATGGCATCCGGTTTTTGTTGTGCGTTTAAAAAATGTAAAGTTTCTTTTTTGGCAGCTTTGGTTTGATCGGGGAAACGGCAATGAACCTTTGTTTTTGGTGCATACTCATTAATGGTTTGGGTAAAAGCTGCTAATCGTTTTTCTGTAATAGTTAAGTTGGGGTAACCAAATAAAGCCAATATGTTTTTTTTGTTGTGTTGAATGAGTGCATGTGCCGCCATTGTTGCACTTTCCGTATCTGCTAAACAAATTTTATTACAATTATCGGCATGTGGTACTCTGTCAATATATACAACCGGAATATTTTGTTCTTCTAATTTTTCAAATGCTGATATATCATTGTTTTCTTTAGTTACTGCAACAAACAGTCCCGATATCCGATTTTTCTTCAACAGTTTTAAATTATTTAATTCTAACTCACTACTCTCACCCGATTGCATAATGAGTAAAGAGTAGCCTGCTTTACGCGCTTCTTCTTCAACTGAAGCAATAAAAGTATCATAAAAGAAATTGGTAATGGTGGGTATCATAATACCCAGTACGTTACTTACATTAGTACGCAATTGAATAGCATATGCATTGGGTTCATATTCCAGCGAAGCGGCCAATTCTCTTACTTTTTGCTTGGTTTTCTCTGCAATGTCCGGATGGTTTTTTAAAGCACGAGATACCGTAGAAATACTCATGTTTAAAATTTGTGCCAGTTGCTTTAATGTACTGGTTTGTGCCATAGATAAATCATTTAAAAATCAATTGGTCATTTAGCATGGCAATATAAACACCATTTGTCCATCCAAAACCATCTTGCGTAGGATATTCACCACCACCTGCATTTATATTGGTATTTTTTACATTGTATTTTTCCATTAGCTTACCGGTTTGTTGGTAAGTATTTTCATTCTGAGCCATCCAATTTTGTTTTAATTGTAAGGCTAATTTGTTTTGTGAATAGTTTTTTAATGCTATGTAAGTTATCCATTGTAAAGGTGCCCAGCCGTTAGGCGCATCCCACTGTTGTCCCGATTCAATGTTGGTAGTTAGTGCACCGCCTGATGCTGTCAACAACTGCTTTGTTAAAACCTCCATTATCTTTTCAACCTTATCCTTCTTAGTTATTTTGATAAATAGGGGATACATCGCTGCCAATGAATAAGTATCTTTTTGTTGTTGATGAATAAAATGATAATCGAAATAAAATTTTTTTTCCTCATTCCAGCAGAAATATTCAATGGCTTGTGAACGCTGTTCGGCTTTGGCCAACATTGTTTTAGCTTTATCGGTTTGATTGGTAAACGTATATAATTCTGCCATTATATTTTCAACGCTGAATAAAATGCAGTTTAAATCAATGGGAATAATATCGCTTGTTTCAATGGTAGACATGTCATAGGCATTGGCAAACCAACGGCTTGAAAAATCCCAACCCGATTCAGCAGCTGCTCTAATGTTTCTGTACAATAATCGGGCATTTTCATCCGACAAATTTTTTGCTAAATGGGTATCCTCTTTATACGCCTCCGGTCTGGGTGTATCACTATCATCCCAGTATCTGTTTAAAATATAGGATTCAGAAAGTTTTACAACTCTTCTATATGCTGTATTGGGTTGGTTAAGTGTCTCAACTCCATCCATCCAATAAGCATATTCTTTTTCAATTATTGGAAGGTATTCAGTACAACTTTGTAATCCATTTTTTTCACTTAATAACTTAACCATAAGTGCAAAAAATGGGGGTTGCGATCTGCTTAAGTAATAAGTGCGATTACCATTAGGAATATGTCCAAATTTTTCAATTAAATAAGCAAAGTTTTTTATCATGTTTTCAATGATATCCCACCTGTTGTGTTCCTTTAAACCCAGCATGGTAAAATAACTATCCCAATAATAAATTTCTCTAAATCTGCCACCGGGTACAATGTATGGATAAGGTAAAGGAATAAGCGTGCCAGCCGCTTCATCCGGTTGCCTGGTTAGTACATCCCACAATTCATAAATGTGTATATCAATAGGTTTATTGTTAGATTGATACCCTTGATTGCTTTCTGCCGGTAAACTAAAATGTTGCTTAATAAAATTCAATAAATTGAAATGAGGTTTATCTTTTTCAAGATGGTATGCTTGTTGAATTTCTCCTATTGGGTGCAAAGGAATTGCATCTACAAAAAATTTTGAATCGCTGAATAAGTTGCTTTGTTGAACAGCCACATACAATGCTCCAAAATCTTCTATATTTAATAATTGATGGTTGATTTGCATAGGGTTCATTTTTATAAATTGGTCAAAGTGGTGCTTTGTTTATATTTCAATTGAAGTCTTCTAAAAATGAATAGGCAAATGGCCAATATGGTTATTGGTACTAATGAAAAATAAAAGGCTGCAGAACCGCCATAATATTGAAAAATATTTCCTGTTATTAATGATCCTGTTGTTCCACCTAGTGCAGAAAATATAATGATAAGTCCAGCCATTACACCTTGTTTCTCAACCGACAAAGTGCTTAATATTACCGAATTAATTGCCGGATAAATTGGAGCAATTAACAAACCAATAAGTGGGAAAACAAAAGCAGCTAAAGGAGCATTTCCCCAACCCGTAATAATATGCCCATCAGTATTTTTTGCCAACGGTATGGCTATTAATACTAAAGCCGCTGCTAATATTAAACAAATTAAAAGAATAATAAACCAATTAAGTTTTTTCAACAACAAACCTGCTACAAAACGTCCTGCTGCTGTGGAACCAGCTAAAATACTGGCCATTTCTATACTTAAAGTAGTGGGCAGTTTTAATACTTGACTGTTGAAAGTGGGCAGCCAGCTCATTATGCTTTGTTCAATTAATACATAAAAAAATGCACAGGTAATAAATATTAATACAATAGGTGATACTATTAATTGAAGCATTGCAATAAAACTTTGTAACAAAGTTTCTTTTTGTATTTCATGTTGTGCTTTTGATTCGTCAAGTGTTGCGGTTAATAACAATAAAAATGCAACAGTTGTAAAACCACCCAACCATGTATATACTTTTAGCCACGATGTAGAATGGGGGTCTTTATCATTAACGAAATAACTAAATATAAAGTAGCCTGCTAAAATACCCACCATAAAAAAAGATTCAACAAAATTCATTAAACTAATATGTTGTTTTTCTGATTGTGTTACCAGGCCTATAGTGCTGTAAACCGATATTTTAATCAACGCAAAACTGGCACCGATAGCAGCAAACAATAATTTGGTTGCTAAAAAGCTGTGGGTATATGGCATTATGAAACACACAATTGAAATGAATGCCAGAGCAATTAGCATGGATTTTTTATATCCAATTTTTGTAATAAATGAGGAAACTAAAAATGAAACAATTGCAATACTTAAATCTTTAAAGGGCTCTAATACAGCAGCTGCGCCTTGTGTTACCCCATAATTGTTTTGCACTTGTAAAATAACCGTGCCTACACTATTCAATAAAATGGCAAAAACAAAATAGTTAATGAATATGGACAATTTAATTTTCCAATAATGCATATGGCTTTTGTTTAGTGGTTGGTTGAAAAGTGAATTTAGAACATATTGGCTAAATCTTTTAAAAAAAATGCACTAGCGCAATCCAAAGTAAAACAAGTACCGTATATGTATTACGAACAACAAAATTGAATATTATGAAAAAACTTTTCCTTTTAATGGCTTCTGCATTTGTTATGCATGTTGCTATGGCGCAAAATGAAAAAACTGTAGAAGTGGGTGGTGCCCCTATGTATCCAAGTAAAAACATTGTAGAAAATGCCATTCATTCTAACGATCATACAACGTTAGTGGCTGCTGTAAAGGCTGCAGGTTTGGTTGAAACTTTACAAGGTGCAGGGCCTTTTACAGTGTTTGCACCCACCAATGAGGCATTTAATAAATTACCGGCAGGAACAGTTGATAACTTATTAAAACCTGAAAATAAAACAATGCTTACAAAAGTATTGACCTACCATGTTGTGGCAGGTAAGTATAATGCAAAAGATATAGCAAAGCTTATTAAAGCAGGACATGGTAAGGCTGTTTTAAAAACTGTAGAAGGTGAAAATTTAATGGCTAGTATGGAAGGGAATAAATTGGTGATTACAGATGCAAAAGGCGGTAAAAGCTATGTTACTATTGCAGATGTGAATCAAAGTAATGGTGTAATACACGTAGTGGATACTGTTTTGCTTCCATAAAATATTTTCTATCGAGGGGTGAACAATTATCCTATGAAAAACCAATACAAACAATATTCTTTGTAAAAATCGTCCGTTCCAATATTCTTACTAAAGCAAACAGCTTACAAAGCGGTTATGTAAAATGCATAACCGCTTTGCTTTTTAATGAAGCATATTTTTTATTTCATTTAGTTTCATTAAAGCTTCTACAGGGGTAAGTCGATTAATATCAATATTTTCCAACATTTTTCTTATGCCTTCAAATGTTTCTGTATGCGCATCAAAAATGGACAGTTGTAACTGAGTTGTTGGCTTTGGTTTCCCTGACCGCACAGTTGGTAATTGATTGTTATGATAAATTTGTGTTTCCTGTTGTAATTCTTTTCCTTCTAATTGTTGCAATATTTCGTTAGCACGTGCAATTAATTCAGGTGGCATGCCCGCCATTTTTGCTACATGAATACCAAAACTATGTGTACTTCCACCCGGTGCTAATTTTCTTAAAAAAATTACTTTATTTCCGGTTTCTCTATTGGTAATATGGAAATTTTTTACGCCCGGTAAATGATGCTCTAATGCGTTTAATTCATGATAGTGGGTAGCAAATAAGGTTTTAGGTTTATAGGCGGAATTGTGCAAATATTCTACCATGCTCCAAGCAATAGATATGCCATCATAGGTAGATGTGCCGCGTCCAATTTCATCTAATAACACCAAACTACGTTCCGATAAATTATTGATAATGCTGGCGGTTTCATTCATTTCAACCATAAAAGTTGACTCACCACCACTTAAATTATCGCTGGCGCCTACACGAGTAAATATTTTATCGGTTAATGGTATGGAAGCTTCAGTTGCAGGCACAAAACTGCCCATATGCGCCATTAAAGTAATCAGTGCTGTTTGCCGTAAAATGGCACTTTTACCGCTCATGTTGGGGCCCGTTAATATAATTATTTGCTGATTATCGGGATCCAACGTAATATCATTAGGTATGTATGTTTCACCTGCAGGTAAATTCCTTTCAATTACCGGATGTCTGCTATCTAATAATTGTAATGTCAATCCATCATGAATGATGGGTTGATGGTAATGATATTTTAATGCATTTTCCGCAAAGCATATCAAGCAATCAATAATGGCTAACGTAGTGCCATTTACTTGTATTGGTGCTATATAATCTTGCAATGCATTGAGTAAGGCATCAAAAAGTTGTGTTTCTAGTGCTAACATCTTTTCTTCAGCCCCTACAATTTTTTCTTCATATTCTTTTAGTTCGGGTGTAATATAGCGTTCGGCATTCGTTAAAGTTTGTTTCCGAATCCAATGATTAGGTACTTTGTTTTTGTGCGCATTGGTAACTTCTAAATAATAACCAAACACATTATTAAACCCAATTTTTAATGAAGTAATTCCAGTAGCATCAGCTTCTTTTTGTTGTAAGTTTAGTAAGTATGATTTACCACCTGAAGCAATGCTTCGCAATTCATCTAATTCTTTGTTGATGCCTGATTGAATTAAATCGCCTTTTTGAGCAGTAATAGGGGGTGGATCTTTTAATTCACTTAAAATTTTATCGGTAATTACACTACACGTATTCAATCCATCTGCTAATCGTTGCAGGTACTTATTAGTGCAATTATCCAGTTGTTTTTTTATAATGGCAGTTTGTTGTAAGCCTTTAGCAATTTGTAAAACTTCGCGGGGTGAAATTTTTTTAGATGCAATTTTACTAATCAGTCGCTCCACATCGCCGCATTGTTTAATGGCTTGTGCAAGCTTATGGCGTAAGTCGGTTTCTTTAATTAAAAAAGCAACTGCGTCTAATCTTTCTTCAATGGCTAATTTGTTTTTTAAAGGAAAGATAAGCCAACGTTGTAGCAGCCTTGCACCCATTGCACTTACAGTATTATCTAAAATTTGCAGTAAACCTTTTCCTTCATTAACACTACTGCCAATTAATTCCAAATTACGAATGGTAAATCTATCCATCCACAAAAAATCATCCTTTTCAATTCTTTTAATAGTGGTAATGTGTTGCAGATTGGGATGTTCGGTTTCTTTTAAATAATGTAAAATAGCACCGGCGGCAATAATGCCGTTTTTTAAATGTTCAATACCAAATCCCTTTAAAGAATGCGACTGAAAATGTTTTAATAAACTTTCCTGCGCATAGGTTTCATCAAAAATCCATGACTCTAAAGTATAAGTATAGAATTTATTGCCAAACAGTTCTTTAAATTGCTTTTGATAACTACGTTGAAAAATAACTTCTGCAGGCTTTAAGCTTTGCAATAATTTATCGGCGTATTCGGTATTCCCTTCCGCAATGAAAAATTCTCCGGTTGAAATATCCAAGAATGCAACTCCTGCAATATTGTTATTGAAGTGAATGGCTGCTAAAAAATTATTACTGTTATTTTCTAATAATTTGTCATTGGTTGCAATGCCGGGTGTTACTAATTCGGTTACACCTCTTTTTACAATACCCTTTGCCTGTTTAGGATCTTCTAATTGGTCGCAAATGGCTACACGATAACCGGCCTTTACCAATTTATGTAAATATGTTTCTAAAGCATGGTGTGGAAAACCCGCCAGTTCTGATGATGAAGCTGCGCCATTATTGCGCTTGGTAAGTGTAATACCCAGTACATTGGAAGCAACAATGGCATCGGCGCCAAAAGTTTCATAAAAATCGCCCACCCTAAATAATAAAATAGCATCGGGGTACTTTTGCTTAATAGCATTGTGCTGTTGCATTAATGGGGTATCGGAAGCTGACTTTTGCATGGCAACAAATATAATTATTGCTGCTGTGAGCTGCTATTCATTTTTTAAAATCGTGAACTTTATAGCTGAAAGTCTATTACATGGTTAAGTTTTAGTATATTGAACCCGTACATGAAACAACTGCTATCCATACTTTTATTAATGATGTGTATTCAGTTTGTAAAAGCACAAACTTTGGGGGGGAATACTGTGTTTAATTTTGTTACCCAACCTAATACCGCTCAGTTATCTGCCTTGGGTGGCGTTAATATTTCAAACATTACCAATGATGTAGGCATGGCTTTTCAAAACCCTGCTTTATTGCGAAGTAATATGCAGCAGCAATTAAATACTTCTTTCAACAATTTTGTTGCGGGTATAAAAAATTATAGTTTAACTACTGCCTGGTATTTGCCTAAATACCAAACCAATATGGCGTTGGGTATTAATTATTTTGATTATGGTACACTAACTCAAACTGATGCCGCCGGAAATGTATATGGCACTTTTAAACCGGTTGATTATGTTGCTCAATTAATGTTTTCGCATGCCTACCACGAAAAATGGAATGTGGGTGGTACAATTAAATTCATTAATAGCCACTATGCCCAATATAAAAGTAGTGGTATGGCAGTTGATGTAGGATTAAATTATTTCGATTCAGCTAAAGGGTTTCAAGCTGCATTTGTTGTAAAAAATATGGGTACACAGTTCAATACTTATACCCAAGGCGTAAAGGAAGAGTTACCCTTTGATGTACAAATGGGGTTTACAAAAAAATTAGCAAAAGCACCATTTCAATTTTCTTTAACTGCTCATCACTTGCAAACATTCAACACTTTATACAATGACACTGCATTTAATGCAGCCTATGGCATTAACTCGAATGGTGGATTTTTAAACCAATTAATTACCCATTTAGTTGGCTCTGTTCAACTGTTAATTGACCACAAGGTAGAAATTACCAGTGGTTATAATTTTTTGCGTCGGCATGATTTAAATGCTTACTCCACCGCTAATGGGTTAAATGGGTTTACGTTAGGTGCCGGTGTGTTGTTAAATAAGTTGCACATTCGTTATGCAACAGGATTTTACCAACAAAACCTTTTTCACCAAATCAGCTTAAATTTTAATTGGAAAGGAACAGGCCTTTAACGCAACTTTCAAAAGTAGTTTTTATACAGTTGCTTGAACCATTTCACTTAGTTTTTGCTTCTCTTCTTTGAATGATTCCCGGGGAACAAGTCCTAGTAAATCAAACATTGCATTATCTTCTTCAAAACTGGGGTTAGGTGTGGTTAATAATTTATCTCCTGCAAATATGGAATTAGCACCTGCTAAGAAGCATAAAGCTTGTTCAGCTACCGACATGCTTGTTCTTCCTGCACTTAAACGTACCATAGTGGCAGGCATAATAATTCTTGCAGTAGCAATCATTCTAACCATATCCCACACATCTACCTTTTTATTGTTTGCTAATGGGGTACCGGCAATGGGTACTAATGCATTAATGGGAACACTTTCCGGGTGCTGAGGCATTGTAGCCAAAGTATGCAGCATTTTAATTCTATCTTCCTGTGTTTCGCCTAAACCAATTATACCGCCGCAACAAACCGTAACACCTGCTTTTCTAACATGCTCAAGGGTATTCAATCTATCCTGATAAGTACGCGTAGTAATAATATCATGATAATGCTCTTCACTCGTATCTAAATTATGGTTGTAGGCATATAAACCTGCATCAGCTAATTTTTTAGCTTGTTCTTCCGTTAACATACCAAGGGTACAACATACTTCCATGCCCATTTCATTCACCCCTTTCACCATTTCTAACACACGATCAAAATCGCGATTGTCGCGAACTTCACGCCATGCGGCTCCCATACAAAAACGAGTACTGCCGGCATCTTTGGCTTTTTTTGCATAAGCCAATACTTCATCTTTTTGCATTAATGCATGCACTTCAACACCGGTGTTATATCGAGCTGCTTGAGGGCAATAGGCACAATCTTCAGTGCACCCACCGGTTTTAATACTTAACAAAGTACAAACTTGCACTTCGGCAGTAGTATTGTATTTACGATGTATGCTGGCTGCTTTAAAAATTAAATCCAACAAAGGGGTATTATATATGGCTTCAATTTCAGATAGTGTCCAATTGTTTCTAATATCGTTATGCATAAAAAACAAATTTCATTTTTGAAGCAACAAATATAGGAATACCTGAATAAAGTTGGGTTGAATACTAAATTGGGGCTGCCAGATAGAAATAGCAAGTATCTGTGTTAAAATAATTTTCCAGCATTGAAAACGATATGGGTGGTTGGTGATTTAACCATCCCTGTAAAGTGAAAATATTATACTTCAAATCATTTTGCAAAAATGAATACATTTTTTCAGGGGTAATATTGTAGGTGCTTGCCCCTTTGTTACCAAACTCAAATAAAAGAATGGGTTTATGTTGTGCAATGGTTTGTTGTGCTCCTTTTAATACCCAGTATTCAGCCCCTTCAACATCCATTTTTATAAGATGTATACGTTGTTGAGGTGCAATAATTGCGTCTAGTGTTGTTGTATTTACTGTTATGTTTGTATCTGATTCTAACTTGTCATATGGCCTTTTTAATAAACCACTATATGCTTTGTTGGTAGTTACCAGGTTAAAGTTGCTATTCCCTATTTCATAGCTTAATGCATAATTATACAAACGAATTTTTTGTTGAAATTTTTTTTGTAATGCGGCGTATAGTTCAGGTATTGGCTCAAAAGCCAAATGTTGTTGCGGTGAAGCAGCTACCATCATTTGGGTAATTTTTCCGGTATGTGCGCCAACGTCAATTCCTAACCCGTTAGGTGCCAATACTTTTTTTATTACCCTTTCAGTTGCACGGTCTATTTGCTCGTTACGTGTAATAGCAAAGGGTAATTTTGTTACAATTAATTTGGCAAATGCTTTAAAGTTGTTTACCGGGTTCAATCCGTTATATTTTTGTGTTGAACATAATTTCTCCATTTTTCAATAAGCTGTTGCATATCGGTAGGTAAGTCTGAATTAAACAATAATGCTTTACCTGTTTTAGGATGTACAAAGCCCAGTGTTTTGGCATGTAAAGCACAGCGGTTGCATACTTCAAAACAATTTTCAACAAATTGTTTGTATTTGGAATAGATAGTGCCTTTTAAAATTTTGTCGCCGCCATATTCGTAGTCGTTAAACAGCGTATGGCCAATGTGTTTCATGTGCACCCTAATTTGATGGGTTCTTCCGGTTTCTAAAACACATTCAACCAAAGTAACATAATTAAATCTTTCTAAAACGCGATAATGTGTAATGGCATGTTTGCCGGTTTCGCCATCGGGGTAGGCAGCAAACATTTTTCTATACTGCTGGTGTCGGGCAATATGTGCATTAATGGTTCCTTCATTTTCTTCCACATTACCCCAAACCAATGCAACATACTTGCGCTGTACGGTATGATGGAAAAATTGTTTGGCTAAATGTGCGGCAGCATCAGCAGTTTTGGCTAATACCAATAGGCCGGTTGTATTTTTATCAATTCTGTGCACTAAGCCATACCGGGGCAGTTCATCTTCATCAACATTTTTATTTTGTTGTAGTAAGTGGTATTTCACGCCATTTAAAAGCGTACCCGTATAATTTCCCACTCCGGGATGCACAACCATATTGGCGGGCTTATTCACAACTAAAATAGTATCATCTTCATACACGATATCCAGTGGTATAGGTTCAGCTTTTACTTCCGTGTATTCCGGATTGGTATAACTTAACAATACCAGCTCATCGCCGGGTTTAATTTTATAATTGCTTTTTACTATTTTACCGTTAACGGTTAAAAAACCTGCTTCAATGCCCTTTTGAATTTTATTGCGCGAAGCATTTTCTAAACGCATTTGTAACCATTTATCAATGCGTATGGGTTCTTGGTTTTTATCTATAGAAAATGTTTTCCTTTCATACAGGTTTTCATTTCCTTCTTCCGGCATTATTTGTATATCCTCTGTATTCATTGTTGCAAATATAAAGGCATTTGTAAGCGCATGTATTTCACGCCCAAGCTTTCGTAACTTTGTTGCCGGTTTACAATTCGTTAACGTTAATTTTGCCCATATTGCTATGGAACATTTAGTGTATTTTGAAGATTTGGGATTTCGAGATTATAAAAGCGTTTGGGATTATCAGGAACGATTATTAGCCCGTAATGTAGCATTAAAATCGGATGAAACTACTCGTAACTTAACTACCAATTATTTGCTTTTTGTGGAACATTCACCCGTTTATACTTTGGGTAAAAGTGGTAAACGCGAACATGTTTTAATTTCAGAAGAAGAAATGCATGAAAAAAACATTGATTTTTTTCATATAAACCGAGGGGGCGATATAACTTTTCATGGCCCACAACAGTTGGTTGGATATCCTATTTTAGATTTAGATAAATTTAAAACCGATTTAGGCTGGTACTTACGCAGTTTAGAAGAAGTTATTATTTTAACATTGGCTCATTATGGTATTACAGGCAGCAGAAGTAAGGGTGAAACCGGTGTATGGATTGATCCCGACAAACCGGGCTTTGAAAGAAAAATTTGTGCCATGGGTATTAAATGCAGCCGTTGGATTACAATGCATGGTTTTGCATTGAATGTGAATACAGATTTAAATTACTTTAACTATATTATTCCCTGTGGTATAAAAAATAAACAAGTAACTTCTTTGCAAAAAGAATTAGGAAGAACCGTTCCCATGGAAGAAGTAAAACAATTGGTAAAAGAAAATTTTGCCCGAGTGTTTGAAGTAACCTGGATGTCCTAAAACTCTTTTTCCAAGTAAAATTTGTTTTTTTCTTTTAAATGATGGTCTTCATACAATTCAAAGAAGTACCAACCTGCCTGTAAAAAATTCGATTTATCAACCACCAAATAATTTTCCTGAATATTATTCATTTGGAACATAAGTTCATTTTTGTCGTTAAAAAACTTTAGGTGGTACTCATGTTTTTTAGCATCGGGCAATGCAATGGTAACGTAACCTTTATTATTAGTGAAGACATAAACAGATGGTTTCCAAACAATTTTAGGTACATATCTTTTCAACAACACTTCATAATTCGCTAACATGGTTAAGGTATCTTTTGAATGTGCATATACCGAATCTTTGAAATGCTTAAAATCCTGAGGTTCCAGCATATACAATAATGAATCTCTATCTCTGTTAAAAATGCGGTACATTATTACAGCATCTTTAGTTTTAGTGTTATTCTGTGTATTGTCATCATTGATATTTGTTGCCGGAGAAGCATTGGCATTGGTTGCTATACCATTGGCTGGCGATTTAGAAGCAGTAAAAAAATAATGCCCATCTTTTAATACATAGAATATGCGATAGAATACTTTTATACCCGGTGTAAACTGGTTATCTACAAAACCATTTTGTTGCAGTTCGGGTGATTGGGCCGAAAAGATACTTGTAAAAAACTTTATACTATCATAAGAACGTTGCACTACCAACTGGTTACAATCGGGGTAAGGATTAATCCAACTTACCTGAACCTTATTTTTATTTAAAAAATGTACCGAAAAATTGGGCAAAGTATCTATGGCTTGTGCATTGGCGTGAGTTGCAAACCCGATAAAAAATAAAATAGTAAAAAATAATATACGTTTCATTCTAACAAATATACAAGTCAGCCTGTTACTAAAATTGCAAAATGTTTTTAGAAAGAGAAGTGTTGCCTTGTAATCCACCACTATGAATAGCCACAACATGACTATTGGGTGGAAAAAATTGTTGTTCCATTAAATGCCGGGTAGCATATATAAGTTTAGCAGTATAAACAATATCGGTTGGTAATTGGTATAAATTCCACCATTCATTCATGTTTTGAATTAAAGCAGCAGGATGTTTGGCATAACCACCAAAATGGTATTCATTTTTCCAAACCATTTGTTTCATTTTGTCAGTATCATTTACCAATGCTGCAATATCTTGTTGAATAGCATCGGCCCCTTTCAAAACCGGAATTGCAATAATAGTTTGATTGGGCTCGGTAGCCATTAACAGTCCGGCTACCATGGTACCTGTTCCAACTGCAGCCAAAATATGAGTGGCCGTTGGTGGAATGAATGAATGAATATCTTTGGCACCTTGTGCACCTAAATGGCCATAACCTCCTTCATTAATAAAATAATCGTTAGGTTGTTGCAATTGTTGCTGAAGCAATCGTTTGTTTTTATAGGCTTCTCTCGAAACAAAGTGTAGGGCCATCCCTTTTTCAGCAGCAGTAGCTAAAGTGTAATTATTTATTTTTTCACCCCTTATAATACCCAAGCAAGGAATTTTAGCTTCTTGGCATGCTGCAGCCGTAGCCAAAATATGATTGGAAAATGGTCCGCCAAATGTTACAATACGTTGGCAATTTTGTAGCAATGCATTATTTAAATAATTCTTTAATTTAAACCATTTATTGCCGCTTATTTCAGAATGAATGACATCTAACCGCAATACAGAAAATGTTATTTTTTGGTTAACAAGTGTTTCGGGCAATGGAATTGCTTGTAAATAGGGCATTTGCTCAAATTCCAACGTAAACATGTATGAATTTATTTAAATAAAACTATTGGCTGTTTTAAACATATCTTTTAGCTTCGCAGCTATTCAAATGTACAATTATGCAACCAACACTTGTAATTTTAGCAGCTGGAATGGCTAGTAGATATGGTTCAATGAAGCAAACAGAAGCATTTGGGCCAAGTGGTGAAACAATTATGGAGTACTCAATTTATGATGCCATTAGAAGTGGTTTTGGTAAAGTTGTATTCATTATTCGCGAAGAATTTGCTGAAGCTTTTAAAGCACAATTTGAACCTCGTTTAAAAGGAAAAATTGCTATTGATTACGTATATCAGCATTTAGAAGATTTTGTCGGTAATCGTTCTATACCAGCCGACAGGGTAAAGCCTTGGGGAACAGCACATGCTTTGCTTTGTTGCAAAGGAAAAGTGAATGAACCTTTTTCAATTATTAATGCGGATGATTTTTATGGCAGAGAGGCTTTTGAAAAAGCAGTTGCGTTTTTACAAAACCAATGCAATGAAACCACTTATGCTATTATGGGTTATGAATTATCTAAAACTTTAAGTGGACATGGGAGTGTAAGTAGGGGTGTATGTTCGGTAAATTCCGAAGGTAATTTGGTAAACATAACTGAGCGAACTAAAATTTACCGCAATGCCAACACCGGAAAAATTGTGTACGAAGATGAAAGCGGTGTTGTTGAATTGCCTGAGCATACACCGGTTAGTATGAACTTTTTCGGTTTTCATCCCAACATTATTGCTTTAGCTGAAAAATTATTCAATGAATTTTTGGATAAAAATATTCAGAACATAAAATCAGAATTCTTTATTCCATTGGTGGTTGATGAGTTTGTGAAACAAAAAATTGGCATAGTGAAAGTATTACCCACTTCTGCGCAATGGTTTGGTGTTACTTATAAAGAGGATGCCCCGGAAGTGAAAAAAAGTTTCCAGCAACTCATTAATAGTGGTGCTTATCCTGTCAGTTTGTGGTAAGTGCTTAAATCGTAGTAGGTAAAATGCAAAAAAAATCCACTGATATAATTCAGTGGATTTTTTTGTCTTGTTTATCCTTTTAAAATTAGTTGTTGTAAGCTTTTACCAAGAAAACACAATCTTCCATTTTCTTAACTTGCTCTTCACGGCTATTATTCATGATGTATGATCTGGCAGGTAATTTAATTTTAGAAAATCCACTTGCCGTATCAGAATCGTTTAAGTGATTAACTAAGTGGTATATATTTTTACTTTGAATAGCAAAGGTAATACCATCAGCATGAGTTTGGCGGGTACTTAATATACCAATTACTTCTCCTTTTTTATTTAATACAGGTCCACCACTGTTACCTGGGTAAGCACTCATTTGAATTTGTGTGCTTAAGGTATCACCATCAAAACCGGTTTTCGCACTTAAATAACCTTGAGTATATACAATTTCATTACGAGGATAACCAAGTGTAAAAATTTCTTCTCCTAAATCACCTGAATTTTTAGCAATGTTATATGGAATGTATTTTAAGGGTTTGTAGTCCTTGTCGTTTATTTTTAGAATTGCCAAATCCACTTTAGGATCTATGTTTACAATACTGGCAGTAAATTCTTGACCTTTGTTATTCACCACAATAGCGCCTGAACCTCTTAATACGTGAGCATTGGTAATTAAATAACCTTTCGGGTCAATTAAAAAGCCGGTACCGCCACTGATTAAACGAGCATTTTCAGGCAACTTACTTTTTACTTCATTAATAATATTGCCTTGTACTTGCTGATTGCGTTTAATAACCTCTATATCTTTACTTAATTGTTGAATTTGATTGGCATTCACTGCCGGAGAAAAATAAGAAAAAATAGCACTGGTAATAATAGCAATGGCCCCGGCTACACTTGCGGCAATAGCGGTAACTCTTTTGTATTTATGCCAAAGTGATACTATTTTACTTTGTGTTTGTACAATGGTACCTTCATCAATTACACCCTCATTTACAAGTTTTTGATGTGTTTGGTGTAAAGTTTGCTTAAAGTGTTGCCTATCCGCTAATGCATTCAGTTGATTTAAGAACATACTGTGTTCAACCACCATCTGATCAATTTCGGGCGAATTTTTTCTAAGTTGCTCAAAATAAGCCTTTTCATCAGGTAGCATGGACCCATCAAGGTAGCGTTCAATAGCTTGTATTAAAAGAATATCTTCCATGATATTTATTCTCCAATATTATATTGCGTAAAAAACAATTTTTTTAATCGGGTTAAACACTTGTATTTTTGGTTTTTGGCATTATCGGCATTTGTATAGCCAAATGCCTTAGCCAATTCCTGCATATCTAATTTTTTCAAATAAAAACCTTCCAATAAACTTTTACAAGGCTCGCCCAAACTATTTAATGCCCGCTCCATTATCGTAAACTCGGCATTGCGTTTTTCGTGCATTTCAAGGTCATCTTCAATCTGAACAGTCTCTTCCAAACTATCAGTTTGTAATACAAATCTTCCCATTTGTTGAAGGCGTTTAAGCCATAGTCGCCTGCATATGGAATATACATACGTGTTAATTTTTGAGGTTAATACAAATGATTCGCTTTTTGCTTTTTCATATAGCGCAATCATAGCTTCCTGAAAAATATCTCTAGCATCGTCGTATGTCCCATTGTTATTGATAATAAACGATTGAACCATATTAAAATTATTTTTATATATGGTTTCAATAGCTTTGGTATCATTTTCTGCCAAACCTTTCAGTAATGCCTGTTCGTTTAACTCAGCTTTCACGGGTTGTACTTTTAATACTGATTTGGGGGTAAAAGTAACCCAAAAAAATTGTCAAAATTTTTTTTCAAAAAAAATACAACCATGGGGTTACCTTTTACCATTTTAGGGTATTAACTGGAAATTTATTCACAAAAAAAGCTCACAACAATGAAAAAATTATTAGCCGTTTTAGCAGTAGCCGGTGTAATGGTTGCTTGCAACAATGCAAAAACTGATGAAGCAAAAACTGATTCTACTACAGCTGTAAAAGTTGATACCGCTGCTGCAAAAGTTGATACTTCTGCTGCAAAAGTTGATACTTCTGCTGCAAAAGTTGATACCGCTGCTAAAAAATAATTGTATTTAGCATAATAAAATAAATAGCCCGCTTGCAGCTTTTATTTTATTTAACTCTTTTTCATATGGCAAGCAATCGTTAGAGGCCGTTCCGTTTCCACGGAAGGGCTTTTTTATTTCATTTTTAAGCCATGTTTAATATTCTGAAATTTTAATATTATAAACATTCATATTATTACGAACTAAAGTATGTTAGTTTTTAAAAATATTTAAAAATTTATTTTGTGGGGAAATTATTAAGGATTACTTTTGAACAACGATGAAACAAACTACACAATATACCGGTGCTTTCTGTTTTTTTTATTACTACTTTAATTAGCAGTAACCGGGTGTAATTTGCAATGTTTAATTTCAAAACAACCAATATAACACCCGGTCTCAGACCGGGCTTTTTATTTTATGGAAAAGAAAATAGCAATACAGGGTTATGAAGGTAGCTTTCACCACATGGCTGCAACCGAGTACTTCGGTAAAGAAGTAATAGTTATTCCTTGTGCATCTTTTAAAGATTTAGTAAAAATTGCCGGAACTAAAAAAGAAAGTAATGGTGGTATTATGGCCATTGAGAATTCTATTGCCGGAAGTATTTTGCCTAATTATGGATTATTACAAAGAAGTAATTTGCAAATTACCGGTGAAATTTATTTGCCAGTTAAACAACATTTGATGGTAGATCCCGGTGTACGTTTGGAAGATATTAAAGAAGTACATTCTCATCCAATGGCTTTGCAGCAATGCTTAGAATTTTTAGAAAAGTATAATTGGAAATTAGTAGAAACTGAAGACACTGCTTTAAGTGCACAGTTATTGGCTGCTCAACATAAAAAAGCTATTGCTGCTATCGCCAGTTCTTTAGCTGCTGAATTATACGAGTTAGAAATAATTGCCAGCAATATTCAAACACAAAAAAATAATTATACCCGCTTTTTAGTAGTTGAACGTGCTGAAGATGCAAAAGAAACTGATGGCGCCAATAAGGCTACCGTACATTTTGCTACCGACCATACCCGTGGAAGTTTAGCTAAAGTGTTATCTATTATAGCTGATAATGGTATCAACTTAAGCAAACTACAAAGTATGCCCATTGCCGGTACCAACTTTAAATATAGTTTTTATGCTGATATGGAATTTGATTCTATGACCGATTTCAATAAAGTATTAAAATTGTTGAAACCGCATATTGACATGTTTAAAAATTTCGGTATATATAAAAATGGCAATATTTAAAATGATAAGTGTAGCAAATAGATTAGCTGGAGTAGGAGAATATTATTTTTCCGAAAAACTTCGTGAAATTGATACCCTAAATCGCCAAGGCAAACAAATTATTAGCTTTGGTATTGGTAGTCCCGACTTTCCGCCACATCCTGATGTTATAACAGAGTTACATCAAAATGCGGTGTTACCCAATGTGCATGGCTATCAATCTTATAAAGGTTCTCCAATTCTTCGCAATGCAATTGCCCAATGGTATCAAACCTGGTACAATGTATCATTAAATGCCGACACTGAAATATTGCCTTTAATTGGAAGTAAAGAGGGCATTATGCACATTTGCATGACTTACTTGAATAATGGTGATGAAGTGTTGGTGCCTAATCCGGGATATCCTACATACAGCAGTGCGGTTACGTTAGCCGGCGGTGTTGTAAAAGATTATGCAATGAGTGAAGCATTAAATTGGGCGCCCGACTTTGACGCATTGGAAAAACAAGATTTAAGTAAGGTAAAACTGATGTTTGTAAATTACCCGCATATGCCTACCGGGCAGAATGGTAGTTTAAACTTGTTTGAAAAGATTGTTGCATTTGCTAAAAAACATCAAATTTTAGTTATACACGATAATCCATACAGCTTCATTTTGAATGAACAGCCATTAAGTATGTTACAAGTAGAGGGTGCCAAAGAAGTTGTATTAGAACTTAATTCTTTAAGTAAAAGCCACAATATGGCAGGTTGGCGTGTTGGTATGTTGTGTGCCAATCAAAAGTTTATTACTGAAGTGTTGCGGTTTAAAAGTAACATGGACAGTGGCATGTTTTTACCCTTGCAACTGGCGGCAGCCAAAGCACTTACGTTAGGAAAAGATTGGTTTCAGTCCTTAAATCAAGTATATGCTAACCGCCGCAAACTAGTGTTTGATTTGTTAGATATGTTGCAATGTACCTATCAAAAAAATCAGGTGGGTTTATTTGTTTGGGCAAAAATCCCGAATACTTATAAAGATGGTTATGCATTGAGCGATGCGGTTTTATATCAATGTAATGTATTTATTACGCCCGGTGGAATTTTTGGTAGTGCAGGAAATGAATATGTACGGATAAGCCTTTGTGCTACCGAAGAAAAGTTAAACGAAGCTATTAACAGAATTAAGAACAATTTGCATGTTTAATAATGTTACCATAGTAGGTGTTGGGTTAATAAGCGGTTCTTTTGCAATTGCTTTAAAGGATAAAGGCTTTGCTAATCATATTATTGGTGTAAGTCGTACCCGCGAAAGCGAACAAAAAGCTTTGGAATTAGGATTGATTGATGAAGCATTGCCATTAAATGAAGCCATAAAAAAAAGTGATTTTATTTACGTAGCCATTCCTGTTGATGCAACTATACCCGTAGTAAAAGATATCCTGGATCAAATTAATGAAACACAAATTGTGGCCGATGCAGGATCTACAAAACAAGCATTATGTAATGCTATACAAAACCATCCGATGCGCCATCGTTTTGTTGCCACACACCCCATGTGGGGTACAGAATATAGTGGTCCTGAGGCTGCAACACATCAGGCCTTCACAGGACGTTCATGTGTAATTTGTGAAAAACAACTATCGGACATTGATGCCGTTCAAAAAATTGAACACATTTACACAACATTGGGCATGCACTTGGTGTATATGCAGCCGGATGCGCATGATGTACATGCTGCTTATGTAAGCCACATATCTCACATTACCTCATTTGCACTAGCCAATACTGTTTTAGAAAAAGAAAAAGAAGAGGATGCCATCTTCGATTTAGCCGGTGGGGGTTTTGAAAGTACCGTTCGTTTAGCAAAAAGTAATCCGGCAATGTGGGCACCTATATTTATGCAAAACAGAGAAAATGTTTTAGATGTTTTGAATGAACACATCGTTCAATTGAGAAAATTTAAAGCATGTTTGGAAAAAGAGAATTATGATTATTTAAAGGAATTAATGGAAAATGCTAACAAAATAAAACGCATTCTTCATTAAAACGCATAACAAAAAAAATAACTGTTATGCTTTACAAACAACGCAGTGTTTTAAAATAAACCTGCACAAAATTTAAGACGACATGATAACATTTGAAGCGTTAGGATTAGATGAAACATTAGTGAAAGCCACATCTGCTCTTGGATTTGAGCATCCTACACCTATTCAGGAAAAAGCTATTCCTGTATTACTTAGCGGAACCAAAGATTTAATTGGTTTGGCGCAAACCGGCACCGGTAAAACAGCTGCCTTTAGTTTACCTTTATTACAATTAATTAACCCTAATCAAAAATATCCTCAGGCATTAATTGTTTGCCCTACTCGTGAACTTTGTTTGCAAATTGTACATGAAATTGAATTGTTTAAAAAGTTTAAACAACAAATTCAGGTAGTTGCCGTTTACGGCGGATCCTCTATTGGTTTGCAAATTCGTGATTTGAAAAAGGGCGTTCATATTGTAGTGGCTACGCCCGGCCGATTAATTGACTTAATTGAACGTAAAGCAATTCAGTTAGACCAGATTAGTTATGTAGTATTAGATGAAGCCGATGAAATGTTAAACATGGGCTTTAAAGATGATATTGAATTTATTTTAGAAAATACCCCAAAACGAGAATCTACTTGGCTTTTCAGTGCAACCATGCCACCGGAAATTAAAAGGGTAAGTAAAAAATACATGCACGAACCTTTTGAAATTACGGTTGGTAAAGTGAATACTGCCAATAAAAATATTGACCATCAATATTATGTGGTAAACGCGCATCACAAATATGAAGCATTAAAAAGATTGATTGATTTTAATCCGGGTATTTATGGTATTATTTTTACTCGTACAAAAGCAGATGCACAAACTATTTCAGAAAAATTAACTCGTGATGGATATGATATTGATGCATTACATGGCGATTTGTCGCAGCAACAGCGCGATAAAGTGATGGGTGAGTTTCGCGAAAAATCATTACAACTTTTAGTAGCAACAGATGTAGCAGCTCGTGGAATTGATGTAAAAGAAATTACACACGTTATTAATTACGATTTGCCCGACGATACCGAGGTTTACACGCATAGAAGTGGCCGTACCGGAAGAGCAGGCAGTACCGGTATTTGTATGAGTTTGGTGCATACCAAAGAAATTTATAAAATCCGTTCTATTGAAAAATTGGTGCAAAGCCCTTTTCATAAATTAGAGTTACCATCAGGAAAAGATGTATGCCGCAAACAATTTTATGCATTCATGGATAAGTTATTGCAAACAGATGTATCGAATGATCGATATGCAACTTATGTGCCCATGCTTCGTGAAAAGTTTGCAGATATAACTAAAGAAGAAGTATTAACCCGTATTGCAGCGCTTGAATTTGATCGGTTTTTAAAATATTATGAAAATGCTGAAGATTTAAATGTACGGGAAGTAAGACGTGATAAACGTGACAATCAAACACGTAACTCAAACTTTGGCGACAATTCGCGACGTGGTAATTATGAAAAAGGTAGTCATTCAGCCAACTCTGACACTACTCGTTTGTTTATTAATTTGGGTAGTAAAGATGGCTTTTATAAAGCCAGTTTCTTACAGTTTATTTTAGATATGAGCGAGTTGAAGAAAGATGTTTTAGGTAGAATTGATTTACGTGAAATGAACAGCTGGATTGAAATTGAAAAGAAATCAGCATTTAAAATGATTAAAGCACTAGATGGAAAAAATTACCGAGGCAGAAAAATTAGAATGAACGAAGCCAATTAATTATAAAAACTTTTGCTCAAGTAAATAATGCGGTCAACAATTATTTATGAAAAGCAATTAAACAACCATTCATCAACAACAAATTGTAACAACATGGAGCAGGCAACCCAACAAACAAAAAACGTAATGGATGTGTGGCAAAAGCGCCCACTCATCATTAGTGGCCCATGCAGCGCTGAAACTGAAGAGCAGGTATTGCAAACTGCCATCCGTTTGGCCGCAACGGGTAAGGTAGATATGTTAAGAGCAGGTATTTGGAAACCTCGTACACGTCCCGGCCAGTTCGAAGGCATAGGAGTAAAGGGATTACCCTGGTTATTGCAAGCCAAAAAAGTTACCGGACTTTTAACTACAGTTGAAGTGGCTACTGCAAAGCAAGTAGAAGATGCATTGAATTTTGACGTGGATGTATTATGGATTGGTGCCAGGACAACGGTTAACCCTTTTAGTGTTCAGGAAGTAGCTGATGCTTTAAGAGGGGTTAATATTCCTGTTCTTATTAAAAACCCCATTAACCCTGATTTGGAATTGTGGACAGGTGCAGTGGAGCGTATTGCTAAAGCCGGCATTCAAAATATCGGGCTTATTCACCGTGGTTTTAGTTCCTACGGTAATACGGAATATCGTAATGCACCTATGTGGCATTTAGCTATTGAAATGAAGCGCAGAAATCCGGGTATGTTAATGATTAATGATCCTTCGCATATTTCTGGCCGACGCGATATTTTGCAAGATGTTGCTCAAACCGCTATTGATTTGGATTATGATGGATTAATTATTGAAAGCCACATTGATCCCGATCATGCCTGGAGCGATGCAAAACAACAAATTACGCCTGAGCGTTTAGGTGAAATGATTGGAAGTATTAATTGGCGTAAAGAAGATGTACCTTCTGCTGAATACCATGCTGCATTGGAAAAACTTCGTCAACAAATCAATCATTTAGACGATGAGCTCATGCAAATTCTTGGTCAAAGAATGAAAGTAGCCGAAAAAATTGGTTTGTATAAAAAAGAAAATAACATTACTATTTTACAAACCAATCGTTGGAACCATATTTTGGAACGTGCATACGCAAAAGGTGAAAAATTGGGATTAAGCCGCGAATTCATCACACGGTATTTCGATGCTGTTCATATGGAAAGTATTCAGCATCAAAATAAAATTATGAACGCATAATATTTGCAGCCAATAATGTAAACAGTTATTGGCTGTATTTTTTTTGATGGCAAATACAACTGCGTTCAATTGCCAAACCGTTTTTACAATTTGTGCAACCAATTTATTGTAACATGCTTCAAAAATCAGTTCAAGTTAACCAAAATAAAATAAATTTTTATTTTAATGCATCGTTTAAGCAATTAAAACAGTTAGTGAATGTTCAAAGTACATTTATAATTACAGATGCTAACGTTTATGCATTACATAAATTAGCATTTAAAAACTGGAAAACCATTGTAATTGCTGCCGGTGAATCCAACAAAAATTTAGCAACTGTTCAGTTAATTATTGAACAATTAATTGAACTAAAAGCCGACCGAACTGCTACAATTATTGGCGTAGGCGGCGGTGTGGTTACTGATATAACCGGTTTTGTTGCATCTATTTATATGCGTGGTGTAGCATTTGGTTTTGTGCCAACTACCTTGCTAGCCATGGTTGACGCTTCAATTGGCGGTAAAAATGGTGTTGATTGGAATTTGTATAAAAATATTATTGGCACTATTCGTCAGCCTTCATTTCTTTTGTATGATACTACTTTCTTAAATACACTGCCTGAACTGGAATGGCAAAATGGCTTTGCCGAAATAATAAAACATGCATGCATAAAAAATGCAGCTATGTTTACCATGTTAGAAAAGGTAAACCCGGCAGCATTAAAGAAAAATAAATTGCAATTAAACCAGTTGATTCAAAAAAATGTGCAAATAAAAATGGCTGTGGTTAAGAACGATGAAAATGAAAAGGGTGAACGGAAACTTTTAAACTTTGGTCATACCTTAGGTCATGCTATTGAAAATGAATATGGGCTTTCACATGGGCATGCAGTAGCAGTTGGTGTGCATTATGCAGCCCTTCTATCACAACAAATATTAGGATTTAAAAAAGCAGAGGCAGTATCTAATCTATTAACAAAGTTTGGTTTACCTACCACCTTTTCTTTTAATACAGAAAAAGTAATGCAAATGCTGCAAATGGATAAGAAACGTCAACAAGCAGAAGTGCATTATATTTTATTGGAAAAAATTGGCAAAGGCGTTATTCTTCCCATTCCTTTGAAAGATCTTGAAAAAATGTATACACAATTATCATAATTTAATTACATGATAGCAACTATTCATCCATCTGCAATAAAAGGTACTATTCAAGCTCCTGCTTCTAAAAGTTCTATGCAGCGAGCCTGTGCTGCAGCATTGGTTAAAACGGGTACCAGCATTATTAACAATCCGGGTTACTCAAACGATGATCGAGCAGCATTACAAGTAATTCAACAATTAGGAGCAACAGTACAAAACGAAAATAATCGCATTATCATATCTTCAAAAGGCATTCATGCAACTACCAACGAAATTAATTGTGGCGAAAGTGGCCTTGGCATAAGAATGTTTACCCCATTAATTGCATTAAATAATTTTCCAATTAACATTAATGGTGAAGGAAGCTTATTGCAACGTCCTATGCAATTTTTCGATGCTATTTTCCCCGATCTAAATGTGCAAATAAAATCTAACAATGGTAAGTTGCCCATACAAGTGAAAGGTCCTTTGCAACCTGCTAATATTACGGTTGATGGCCATTTAAGTTCTCAATTTTTAACGGGTTTGTTAATGGCATTTTCTGCAGCTCAGGCACAAAACGTAACCATTACCGTAAACGATTTGAAAAGCAGACCCTATATTGATTTAACCTTAAAAGTGATGCAGCATTTTTGCTTGAAAACGCCGCATAACAATCATTATGAATCCTTTTATTTTGATGCAGCTTCGCATAATGCTTCGCAAAATGTTGTAGTTGAATATACCGTAGAAGGCGATTGGAGCGGTGCTGCTTTTTTATTGGTGGCCGGTGCTATTGCAGGTAATATTACTGTTAAAGGACTTGATGTAGATTCTGTTCAGGCCGATAAAGCTATTTTACAGGCATTGATGGATGCCGGTGCAATCATGTCAATTGAAACACAGCAAATTCACATTCAACAAAGTTCATTAAGTGCCTTTCATTTCAATGCAACAGATTGCCCCGACTTATTTCCGCCATTAGTAGCTTTAGCTGCTTATTGCAAAGGCACTACCGTTATAGAAGGTATTGAACGTTTAGCACATAAAGAAAGTAACAGGGCACTGACATTACAGCAAGAATTTGCAAAATTGGGTGTTACAATTAAATTACAGGACAATTTAATGCTGGTAGAAGGTGGCAATGAAATTAAGGCTGCTAATGTTTCATCGCATCATGACCATAGAATAGCTATGGCTTGCGCATTGGCTGCATTAAAAGCAAATGGAGCAGTTGAAATTAACGATGCTGAGGCTATTAATAAGTCTTATCCTGACTTCTATCACCATATAAACGAATTAGGAGCTATTGTATCTTTACATCATTAACAACTTAATTGAAATATTTTGAACTCATTTGGCAGAATTTTTCGGGTGCATATTTTTGGCGAATCGCATGGCGAAAGTGTAGGCATTTGTATTGATGGAATACCTGCAGGTTTGCATTTAACCATTGATGATTTTTTGCCCGATATTGAACGCAGAAAAGGTGGCATTCAAAAAGCAACAACGCCCAGGCAAGAAACAGATTTGCCTATTTTTAAAAGCGGCGTATTTAATCATTACACTACCGGAGCACCATTAACCATTTTATTTGAAAACAATAATACCCGTAGTGGTGATTATGATAAACAACGTGCCATTCCAAGGCCCGGACATGCCGATTTTGTTGCCCACCAAAAGTTTGGTGGGTTTGAAGATTACAGAGGCGGTGGCCATTTTAGTGGCAGACTTACTGTTGCTTTAGTTGCTGCCGGTGTTATTGCAAAAAAATTATTGAAGCATATTACTATTCAGGCTACTATTACAGAAGTGGGAGGTTTACCAACAGTTGATGCCGGAATTGAAAAAGCCATTGCCGCTAAAGATTCAGTAGGCGGTATAGTTGAATGCACGGTTACTGGTTTACCTATGGGATTAGGTGAGCCTTTTTTCGATTCACTTGAAAGTGTGTTAGCGCATGCTGTTTTTGCTATTCCCGCTATTAAGGGAATTGAATTTGGTGCTGGATTTGCAGCAGCAAAAATGTTGGGAAGTGAACACAATGATGCCATTCTCAATTCAGATGGAGTAACGAAAACCAATCACGCCGGTGGAATTGTAGGCGGTATTTCTAATAACAATCCATTGGTGTTTAGGGTGGCAGTAAAACCAACATCATCAACGCCTAAAATACAAGAGTCATTCAATTGGGAAACCAATACAGTAGAGCCATTTACAGTAAAAGGTCGCCACGATTTGTGTATAGCGCTTCGTGTTCCCGTTGTATTAGAAGCTGTTACAGCCATTGTATTAGCCGATTTTATGTTAATGAATCAACTCATTCCTCGTATTTGGAATCAATTAAACAAATAGTTGTATGAAAGAAGATGCATTCATTTATCATATTACCACCCAAAATGAATGGATGGCTGCTCAAGAAAAGGGATACTACGAAAGCCCAAGTTTGTTAAAAGAAGGATTTATTCACTGTTGTACCTTGCAGCAAATGGATGGTGTTTTAGAACGATATTTTTTAGGCATACAAAATTTAGTTCAATTAACTATACTTACCAATAATTTAAAAAGCAACATCAAATTTGAACCTTCACCCATGGTTCCTGAACTTTTCCCACATGTGTATTGCAGAATACCATTGACAGAAATCGTTAATATCCAATATATAAATCAATAATCATGCATCAATTTATAGTCAATGCTTCTATTCAGTTAATCCCCGTTGTAACAGATAAGCATCCCTATTTGTGGGTAGATGAAGCAATCAGTATCATTCAGCAATCAGGTATTTCTTATGAAGTTGGGCCTTTTGCAACGGTAATTGAAGGAAAATATACTGAAGTGATGCAGGTTATTCAAAATATTAATGAGTATTTATACAGTTTGGGTTGTGAGGAATGGATTCAAAATATTCAAATTCAGATTAGAAGTAAGGGCGATATTACAGGTTTAGAAAAAACGCAAAAATTTCAGCAGTAACAAATAACATTACTTAGTCATTCGCTGCAGTTGTTTAAACGTAACATTCAAAATGGGAAAATGCTTTGCATTGGGCCAGCTATAATGCCACCATTCCGTAGGTAGTGCTTCAAAACCAAATGCTTGCATAGTTTGTCGTAATAATCTTCTGTTTGCCAAAACAGAATCGGGCAAGCCCATGAAGTTAGCATGTGCACTATCGGTAAAATTATCAAAATCAGTACCCATATTCAGCAATTGCCCATTTTTTAAGTTGATAATGGATACATCTACAGCAATGCCTCTATTATGGCCACTACCATTTTTGGGGTTAGCTACATAACGTTCATCGTGCACCTTATTCCAGAAATCTACTGTAACATCATAAGGACGGTAACCATCCCAAATAACCAGCGAAAGCGATTGTTTATTAAGCGCCTCTTGTGCCTTTTTTAAAGCTTCGGCAGCAGGTTTTCTTAAAAAAGTAGTGTTGGGGTGCTGTTTATACATAGGTATATGCATGAAATTATTGTAGCCTGCATATCTTAAATCAATCACAATGCCCGGAATATATTGTGTTAAGTTAATCATACTTAAACTATCATAGCATTTGTCGTTCTTTTTGAAAAAGTGTTGATTTTCAGCGAAATTTACCTTATTTTTGCGCTTTGGCATAGTAGTTGTACAGGCCATGCATCCAAATATCAAGCACAGAAGTGTACTATATTTTCGGTAATTGAAGTACCATGGATATTTTAAATTAGCAAAGTTCATCGCCTCAATTGGTTGGTTAATTAAAATTGGTACTTTTTAAATATTTTAAAGCATTTTTTTCATTTTCCAGGTCATTTGACGGAATGAAATACCTGCAATGCTTAATTTAACGAATGAAAATGCCTATGAAATTAAATTCTGCTGCTGAGTAAACCCTAATGAAGGAATTTTTTAACAAAAATTGATGTAGTATGAAGTTTGTGATTTTGAATTTATTGGTGTGTGTTTTTTTTACTTTTCAGGTAAAAGGGCAGGATAGCACGGCAAATGATCCCGTAAAACCATTAAAAACGGTAACAGGAATTGCTAGTTTTTACAGTTCAAACTTACAAGGAACTGAAACTGCTACCGGTGAAATATATGAACATAAAAAATTAACTGCTGCCAGCAACAATTTTAAACTGAATACCTGGGTAAAAGTTACCAATCTTCGGAATCACAAATCAGTAATTGTGCGGATTAATGACCGAATGAACAAGCGGATGTCTAAAAAGGGCAGAGTGATTGACTTGAGTAGAATTGCTGCCAAAAAGTTACAGTTTATGAAGATGGGTTTGGTAAAAGTAAAGGTAGAAGAATTACCCAATGAACCTTCGGGTGAAGAGGTTGTGAATATTAACTGAATATTAAAATAGCAAAAATTTTATTAAAATTCAATAACCCCTTTATTTTTGCTATAATAAAATTAACATTATGAAGAAAACCCTACTACTTTTAATCAGTATTGGCGGTATGCTATCTGTTTTCGCGCAGGATGCAACTCAGCTGATAAAAAGGCCTTCATTGAGTATCAACTTCTTCCTGAAGGATTTCGCAACTCCCGATTTAATTAGCAGCAGTTCTATAACTACTGTTTTTGAAAACAAGCAATGGACGAAAATGAAAGACATGTCGCCCGGCCTAAATGTGCAGTATTTCCAAGGTCTCACTGATCATTTAGATTTTATGGCAGGATTAGGCGGTTCATTCTTAAAATACCCCTTCCTATACAAAAGTGGCGTTCAAACCCCTGTTCAGGATAAATTTTTATTAGAAGCCGATGCCAATGTGAATCTGAAATTATTGACTGATAAGTACTTCATGGTTCCTTATTTATCGGCCGGTATTGGTGCTTCTATGTATGCAGGAAGTTATTTTGGTGCTTATATTCCTGTTGGAACTGGATTGCAGTTTAATTTAGGTGAAGGTAATTTCATCAATTTGCAGTACTCCTATCATTTAGGTGTATCTGATTTAACCAACTATAATTTTCAATATAGTTTAGGTTTTGCATCTCCAATTGCGCCCGGAAAAAAAGAAGTGAAATTGGCACCAACGCCTCCACCTCCGGTAAAAGAAACGCCAAAAGATACTGATGGTGATGGTATTCCCGACGATAAAGATCAGTGCCCAAATGTGCCGGGTGTTGCCAAATACAATGGTTGTCCTGTACCCGATACAGATGGCGATGGTATTAATGATGAAAATGATAAATGTCCAACTGTACCTGGTTTGGCTAAATACAATGGTTGTCCTGTACCCGATACCGATGGTGATGGTATTAATGATGAAGAAGATAAATGCCCTACAGTTGCCGGTGTAGCTCGTTACCAAGGATGTCCTGTACCTGATACAGATGGTGATGGTATTAATGATGAAGAAGATAAATGTCCAAATGTATTTGGCGTTAAGGAAAACTTTGGCTGTCCTGTTATAAAAGAAGAAGTAATTGTAAAGGTGAATACAATTGCTAAAAATATTTTCTTCTCAACAGGCAGTGCTCAATTAATTGCAAACTCCTACAAGCCTTTGGGTGAAATGGTAAAAATTTTACAAGACGATCCAAATTTGAAATTAGATGTAGAAGGTTATACCGATAATGTAGGAAGTGAAGCAGTAAATCAGGCATTAAGTGAAAAACGTGCTTATGCAGTTATGCAATACTTTGTTTCGAAAGGAATAAACGCAGATCGCTTACACGCAGCCGGTTACGGTTCAAGCAAACCCATTGCAGACAATAAAACTGCTAAGGGAAGAGCAATGAATAGGAGAGTTGAATTAAAATTGCGCTATTATTAATAGCATCTGAAATTTGCATCAATATAAAAACCCCTAACAAAAAAAGTAAGGGGTTTTTTGTTTCCCCTTACTTTTTATAGCTTATAAAATTATAAAGTATTTGAAAGCTTAACTGATTACTTATACATTAACTCATAGTATTCATGTGCCATTCTATTACTATCAAATTGGAAGCGAACATCTCGCATTCCATTTTTCATAATTTGGCGCCAGGTTTCAAAATTGTTATAGTATAATGGAACAATTTGTTGCTCTAAAATTTCATACATTTTATTTAAGTCGTAATTATCCTGATCGTGAACGCTTAAGTTTTCATAATCGGCCTTAGGTACAACAAAACCATTATTGCCATGATTCACAAACTCCGGAATCCATCCATCATCTGTTGAAAAATTAATCGCCCCATTCATCGCAGCCGTCATACCGCTTGTTCCTGAGGCTTCTCTTGGAACTCTTGGGTTATTTAGCCAAACATCTGCTGCTTGTTTTAAACGTTTGCTAAGGGTTAGTTCATAGCCAATGAGTACGGCTACATTTTTATAATTTTTACTTAGGTGTACTAAATTGTTGAATTGGCTAATAGCCGGATAATCAACAGGGTAGGGTTTGCCTGCCCAAATTATTTGAACGGGTCTTGATGGGTCGTTGATTAATTTTTCAAACCGCTCCAAATTTTGTGTTAAGAAATCGGCACGCTTATAGCCTGCAAATCTTCTTGCCCAAACTATGGTTAATACATTTGGATCGAATAACTTTCCGGTTTGGTCAGCAACAATTTCAAAAGCCCTTCTTTTTAAATAATTTTTTCTATCATCAAATGCCAGGTCGTTACCTTCTTCCATTGCTTTATACAATTGTTTATCCGCCCAATAGCGCCAATTTTGTGCATTTGTAATATGAATGATTTCACAAATGCCATTATAATGGCTCCACATTTTTCTACTTACTTCGCCGTGTAATCGACTAACGCCATTGGCTTTACGTGCAAAGCGAAGAGCAGCTAATGAGTGGTTAAATAAATCATCCTGAATACCGGTTAGTTTTCTCACTTCATCAATGCTAATGCCACTGAAGTAACTCATTTTTTGGCACAAATAAATATCGTGTTTTTCATTGCCGGCTTCTTCTGGTGTATGAGTGGTAAACACCAAGTGCTCTTTTACTTTTTCAACACTTTTAAACTTATTCAATAAATAAAATGCTGCGGAAACACCATGCGCTTCATTTAAGTGATACACATCCGGATTAAAGCCTATTTCATCTATTAATTTAGCGCCACCAATGCCCAATAGCATGAACTGAGCAATTTTGGTTGATACATTTGCATCGTAAAGCCTATGTGATATTGTTTGTGAAACATAATCATTCTCCGGTAAATCAGTAGTTAATAAAAATAAAGGAGCTGTTTTAAATGTTTCAGGATTTAGATACATGGCCTTTACCCAAACCGGATGGTCGTGAATGATAATTTGGAATTTTATACCTGTATCTTCTAAAAAAGAATAAATTTTTTCCATCCATGTAGGCTGTAAAGTCTGGTCTTGGTTGCGGGTTTGGTCGTAATAACCATATTTCCATAAAATGCCAATACCTACCATGTTTTGCCGTAGTTCATATGCGCTTCTTAAATGCGAGCCTGCTAAAAATCCTAAACCACCACTGTAAATTTTTAAGGGTTGGTGTATCGCAAATTCCATTGAAAAGTAGGCGGCACGCTTATTGTATTGTTCACTTACTGCATATGGCACCTGAAAGCTTCGAAAGTTCATACGTTGTTTTTTCTTGGTTGGTTATTTGAATTGGGAATGCAATTTAACTGTTTTATTTAAAATGTACTTTTTACACATTGTTTTACTATGAAAATTGAAGCTATGTTAATTGTTTGAAAGTTGCTGTATAAAATTGTAAAAATTATAAACTGCAAACGTTTGTAGTGGTTTACTCTATAAAAGCAATAGAATATTAATTTTATTTCTTCTTTGCGGGTTTATGTTTTTTTTGCAATGGATAAGTGTCATCAAAATAGCATTGTATTCCTCTTTTATTTCCACATTTACCATTTTCTTTAAATGTAATTTCATTGTTTTTAAAAATAAATTCAATGCCGCAAGGTTCACCTATTTCCTTGTATATACCTTTTTCTTCACTAATCATTTTTAAAGTGCCTTTTAATTCGCCGGTGCAATTGTCATTGTTTTCAAAGTGTATGAAAAAGTGATAGAGTTTAGAGGTTTTGCCATCTCGAATGGCAATAAAGTTTTTATTATTCTTTACATAATTGCCACTGAATTTATTTTTTTGTGGCAATGTGTCAATAGGGTTAATAATGGTATTGTTTTTAACTGTATTCTCATTCCCATCGCTCATGGCTATCATAAATGTATTACCGTTATTATATACCCAACCATTTCTTGTATACATTAATTTTTTGTCAGAGCCATATTTTTCTCTGCTAATTAAAAATGTGGGTTCTTTATTGATGTAGACATTATGAAAATATCCATCATTATTTTTCATAGTTAGTAATTCTTTAGCCGCCAAGAATTGGTTCTTTTCATTAAACACGTAAACAACCAAATGGGTATTATTTTTTATGGTGAAATTGGCTAATAAGTATTTTTCTTTCGCTTTTTGAATACTTCCAACCGGGTGTACAACGGCTTTTTTATTGAAGCTATAGGGAATTACTGAACTATCCGGAATAAATTGTTCCATTGCTTTCAATCCAATGGAAGTTGTGTCCGAAAATGAATTAATATTTGTGTCAGCAATTGTTAAAGGTAAATTGATAGGCGAAAATGCCGCAAAAAAATCGTTGCTATTAATTGGTTTTGCACCACTGAAATCTTTTTTTTGTTGCTGACAACAAATAAAAAAAATAACAAATGTAACTCCCAATGAATACTGCAGTTTTTTCATGTTGCTAATTTCGAACTTTAAAAATAATAATTATCAGTTAAGTTTAATTGTTTTGCCGTATTGAAACAGTTAAATTTGTGAGGAATATTTATGAATAAATTAATACAACACAGTAGCGAGGCTTCTTTAAGTGAGGTACATGAGAGTGTAGATACAACTAATCAACCGAAGAAAGGATGGCGAAGAATTTTAGCTTACATAGGTCCGGCTTATTTAGTTAGTGTTGGTTATATGGATCCGGGTAACTGGGCTACCGATTTGCAAGGTGGTGCTCAATTTGGCTATACTCTTATTTGGGTATTGCTCATGAGCAATTTAATGGCATTATTGTTACAAAGTTTAAGTGCACGTTTAGGTATTGTAAGAAGAAAAGATTTGGCACAAGCTAACCGTGAAGTGTATCCCAAATTTATTAATTTTAGTTTGTATGTTTTGGCAGAAATTGCCATTGCAGCCTGCGATTTAGCTGAAGTTTTAGGAATGGCCTTAGGTATTAATTTACTTACTGGCTTGCCTTTAATTTGGGGTGTATGTATTACCGTATTTGATACTTTAATTTTATTGCTACTACAGAATTTTGGTATTAGAAAGTTAGAGGCATTTATTATTGCATTGGTATTAATTATTGGTGGTTCTTTTTTAGTAGAAATACTTTTGGCAAAACCAGTTTTAAGTGACGTTGTGAAGGGTTTTGTTCCACATCATTTGAGTAGTGGTGCACTCTATATTGCTGTAGGAATAATTGGAGCTACTGTTATGCCACATAACTTGTACTTACACTCGGCCTTGGTACAAACGCGAAAAATAAGTACTGATGAAGAAGGCTTAAAACGTGCTATAAAGTATAATAATATCGATAGTGCTGTTGCTTTAAATGCGGCATTTTTTGTAAATGCAGCCATTTTGGTATTAGCTGCCTCTGTTTTCTTTACTACCGGGAATACTGATGTGGCTAAAATTGAGGATGCACATAGGTTGCTGGAACCCTTATTAGGTAGCAAATTAGCACCTTTATTATTTGCCATTGCTTTAATTGCTGCTGGGCAAAGTTCAACCATTACGGGAACTTATGCAGGACAAATTGTAATGGAAGGTTACATCAACATTCGTATCGATCCATGGTTACGAAGACTACTTACGCGTTTACTAGCTATTATTCCAGCTGTATTTACTATTATAGTTTATGGCGATACCAGAATTGACGCATTATTAATTCTAAGTCAGGTTGTGTTAAGTGTGCAGCTCGGTTTTGCCATGGTGCCACTCATTCACTTTGTAAGCGATAAGGCTACCATGGGAAAATTTGCTATTGGTTTACCCCTTAAGCTTGTTTCATGGCTTGTTGCCATTATTCTTATTTACTTAAACGTAAAAATGGTGGTGGAACAGGCAGCAGAATTATATGCTGAACCGGGAAATTTAGTTTGGAAAATTATTGTTGCAATTGCAGCCATTTTTTTCACTTGGTTATTTTTAACTACTACTTTTTTACCTTTAATAGTTCGGCATAGAATGCATAAAATATTTAAAATGCATGGCGAAATTCCCCAACTACAAACCCTTCCCGTGAAAGAAAATAATAGAATTGCCATTGCACTTGATTTTTCAAGTAAGGATGAAAAACTCATCTCGTATGCATTGGCGCAAGGGAATGAAAATACGGAGTATATCCTTATACACATAGTAGAAAGTGTATCCTCCATTTTTTCGGGCAAGATGAGTGATGATGATGAAACCCGACGAGATCAAGAACGATTAAATAAATATGCTGAACAATTAACACAAATGGGGCATAATGCAATTACTGCATTAGGGTTTAATCACCGTAAACGAGCAATTGTGAAAATTGTAGAGGAACACAATGCCGATTTATTGGTAATGGGGGCGCATCAACATAGGGGTATTAAAGATTATTTATTTGGTGAAACCATTGAAACAGTAAGGCATAGGGTTAAAATTCCGGTTTTAGTGGTCAATATGTAAATAGTATTATATAGATGGGGCAGAGGCTATAAATACTAAAGTTCAATAAAATGCCAAAAACCCTACTTTTGTATCCCTTAAAATAAATTAGTTGTTATATGAAACAAAAAATTAAAGTAACTAATCCTGTTGTGGAACTGGATGGCGACGAAATGACGCGCATTATTTGGAAATACATTAAAGATAAGTTGATATTACCTTACATAGATGTAGATATTCAATACTTTGATTTAGGTATTGAACACCGTGATGCTACTAACGATCAGGTTACTATTGATGCTGCCAATGCAATAAAAAAAGTAGGCGTAGGTATTAAATGTGCTACCATTACTCCCGATGAAGCAAGGGTAAAAGAGTTTAACCTGAAACAAATGTGGAAAAGCCCTAATGGCACTATCCGAAATATTTTAGATGGTACTGTTTTCCGTGAACCTATTGTTTGTCAAAATGTACCTCGTTTAGTTCCTAATTGGACTGCACCCATTTGTATTGGGCGTCATGCTTTTGGCGATCAATATCGTGCAACCGATTTTGTTACAAAAGGTAAAGGTAAACTTACCATAAAGTTTGAAGGGGAAGACGGTAATATTCAAGAATTTGAGGTGTATAATTTTAAAGGAGACGGTGTAGCATTGGCTATGTACAATACCGATGAAAGTATTCGTGGGTTTGCTCATGCTTGCTTTAATCAAGCTTTGAATAAAAAATGGCCCTTGTACTTATCCACAAAAAATACTATCTTAAAAAAATACGATGGCCGTTTTAAAGATATTTTTGAAGAAATTTATCAAAATGAATTTAAAGCCAAATTTGAAGCTGCAGGCATCACTTATGAACATCGCTTAATTGATGATATGGTTGCTTCTGCTTTAAAATGGAATGGAAACTTTGTTTGGGCTTGTAAAAATTACGATGGTGATGTACAAAGCGATACCGTAGCACAAGGTTTTGGTTCATTAGGTTTAATGACATCAACATTAATTACACCTGACGGAAAAGTTATGGAAGCCGAAGCTGCACATGGTACTGTAACACGCCATTATCGTGAATACCAAAAAGGTAATCCCACTTCTACCAACCCCATCGCTTCCATTTTTGCATGGACACGTGGTTTGGAATTTAGAGGCAAATTAGATAACAATGAAGCACTTATTCATTTTTGTCATGCTTTAGAAGCGGTTTGTATTGAAACCGTAGAAAGCGGAAAAATGACCAAAGACTTGGCTGTTTGTATTTACGGCAATAAAGTAAAACATGGCGAACATTATTTGAATACTGAGGAATTCTTAGAAGCTTTAAATACTAATTTGCAAGCCAAACTTGCTTAATAAATTTTTTCTTAAACTATTATAACAAAAAAGCAGTGCTTATGATTGAGCACTGCTTTTCTTTTAAGTATTGACTTGCATTTAGTTATTTCTGTACGCTTCAGTTATTGGTTGGCCAATACATCCACTTGGCATTTGTATTTTTAATAAAGCAGCAATGGTTGCTGAAATATCTGTCATGTAAGTTGTTCTGTTTAAGTGCCCTTTTTGAATACCCCAACCATAAAACAACAAAGGAATGTGTGTATCATAAGTATAAGCAACGCCATGACTCATTCCTGTTTTACCTGCGTCCATAACACCTGATTTCATGATGATTTGTAAATCACCGCTGCGTTTTGGTGTATAACCATTTACAATCATTTCTCTAATATTTACGGGTAATGAAGCAGTAGCAGCTTTCGCTTTGTTTACTACAGTTAAAACTCTATCATCTTTTTGTAAATATTGAGCAATGCTTTTTTCAATAGCAGCTTGGTTTAATTGTAATGAGTCAATTAAGTTGTGGTTTAAATATACATCGAATTCCCAAACGGCATTAATTAAATTGGGCTGGTGAAATTGTTCAGCCAAATATTGGTTTAAAGAGCGTTTAATATCCGGATCATCAGCTCTGCCACCCGGTATATTGTGCTTAGCCAAGAATTCAGGAATTTGTGCACCTGCATGGTCGGCAGTTAAAAATACGGTGTACTGATTTTTACCTATTGTTTTATCTAAATAATCAAAGAATTTCCCCAACGTTCTGTCTAAACGCGCATAAACATCTAGCACTTCCCAACTATTAGGACCAAATGAGTGCCCGATATAATCTGTACTTGAAAAACTAACAGCTAAAAAATCGGTAACATTACCTTTACCTAATTCTTCATTGGAAATGGTAGTTTCTGCTAAGTTTTCCAACAATTCATTAGCATAAGGAGTACTGGCAATTTTGCTGTAATCTTTCCCTTTAAATTTCTCTAAGTTGTATGGAAAACCTTTTTGATCTTTTCCAAAAGGTTGGCTTTCATAATCATTCACATCCACATCGCAAAGTGCTTCATAAGTGGCTTTGGGTAATAAAGGAGCCCAATTTTTTTCATAATAGGTATCTACCCATTTTTTATTATTAAAAGCCGTTAACCATTCCGGTAATTGGTTCATATAATAAGTGCTTGAAATGAAATTGCCGGTTTGATAGTCATACCAGTAAGCTGCACTAGCAGCGTGGCCTGCAGGTAAAATGGCACCGCGATCTTTTATAGAGATACCTATGGTTTTACTTTTAAAATTAGTGGCAAGTCGTAACTCATCAGTAACAGTGGTTACCCAAAGGTTACGGGGGCTCATTTCCCCTGCTGCTTTAGTATTGCTTCCCACAGTACTTACACTGGCATCATCGGTACAATAAACGGTTTTATGAGTATTGTTATCGTACCAGTTATTGCCGGTAATTCCAGCAATGGTGGGTACACTTCCGGTATATACGCAAGTATGACCAACTGCTGTTACTGTTGGTAAATAAGGCATTAAATTGTTATCACATGAAAATCCCTGATTCAATAATCGTTTAAATCCTCCGGTAGGTTCATAAATATTATAAAATCTATACAAGTAATCCCATCTCATTTGATCTACAATAATTCCAACTACTAATTTGGGCCTGGCAACCGTTGCATCCGAAGCATTATTATTTGGCTTAGTTTGAGCAACTGCACCTGAAATGGCTAAAACGGCCATTGCAAGTGACATTAACATTTTTTTTCTATTCATAATAATTTCCGTTTAAAGGGTTAAAGATAAGCACCATAGACTTGTTGGGTTTATTAATTTATTGTTTAAACGCCCATTTTATGTCTAAAATCTTTTTTGGGCCATCATTTTAGCAATTTACTAATTTTGCAGCCTAACTTATATGTGGTGATTAACTTACCAATTTGCAATGATGGTTAAGTTGGCCAAAATGTAGGTATTTTTTTATTTAAAAACTTTATTGTGGCATGGCAGACATTTTTGAAAGATTAGTAAAGCATTACGGTCCTATTGGGCAGCACCGGGAAAGAGCGCATGGTTATTTTGCCTTTCCGAAATTAGAAGGTGAAATTGGTAATCGCATGAAATTTCGTGGTAAAGAAATGATTGTGTGGAGTTTAAATAATTATTTGGGTTTAGCCAATCATCCGGAAATTAGGAAAACGGATGCAGAAGCCACCAAAGAATTTGGGTTGGCTTCCCCTATGGGTGCCAGAATGATGAGTGGTAATAGCAATTATCATGAACAATTGGAAAAAGAATTAGCAGCTTTTGAACATAAAGAAGATGCTATTTTATTGAACTATGGTTATCAGGGAATAATGAGTGCGATTGATGTGCTTTGTAGCAGACATGATGTAATTGTTTATGACGCAGAAAGCCACGCCTGTATTATTGATGGTCTTCGTTTACATACCGGTCATCGCTATGTTTACAAGCATAATGACATGGAAGATTTAGTAAAGCAATTGGAAAGAGCAACTGCTTTAATTGATAAGCAAAAAGCCGGAGGTATCTTAGTTATTACTGAAGGTGTTTTTGGAATGGCCGGTGATCAAGGTAAGCTAAAAGAAATTGCTGCTTTAAAAAAGCAATTTGAATTTAGGTTATTGGTTGATGATGCGCATGGATTTGGTACATTGGGTAAAACCGGTGCAGGTGCCGGAGAAGAGCAAGGTTGCCAAGATGAAATTGATCTTTATTTTTCAACATTTGCTAAATCAATGGCTTCTATTGGCGCTTTCTTAGCAGGTCCTAAAGTAATTATTGATTATATACGCTACAATATTCGTTCGCAAATATTTGCCAAAAGCTTACCAATGCCCATTGTAATTGGGAATTTAAAGCGTTTGGAGATGTTAAGAAATATGCCCGAAATGAAAGCTAAATTGTGGCACAATGCTTTGCAATTACAAAAAGGACTTAAAGAAAGAGGTTTTGATATTGGTAAAACTGATTCAGTAGTAACACCTGTTTACATGAAGGGTGGTGTTGAGGAAGCAACAGCCATGGTAATGGATTTACGCGAGAACTATCATATTTTCTGTTCAATTGTAGTATATCCGGTAATTCCAAAGGGACATATCATTTACCGATTAATTCCTACCGCTGTGCATACAGATGCTGATATTCAGGAAACATTGAAAGCATTTAGTGAAACAAAAGCAAAATTAGATGCAGGAGCATATAAGGTAGATGCTATTCCTGATATGGCTGAAGTACATTAATCTTGTTCTTTATTAATAAAAGAAACTGCCGCTCAAATATTTTGATGCGGCAGTTTTTTGTTGAGGGGTAATGAATGGTTATAATGATTTTAATAACATATTAGCACCGCGTACATAATCATCGTTCTTAGCTTCTGTAGCCAATTGTGCACATTTTTCAGCATCGGCTTTAGCACTGGCTTTATCGCCTAAAGCTTTTTCAATTTTAGCTTTCAACAAAAACATGTAGTAGGCTTTAGGATTATTATCAGTTGCCTTGGTTACATTGGTTAATGCTTTGTTGTAGTCTTTGGCAATATCGTAATAAAAATTTGCAGCGGTAAAATACAAATTAGGGTTTACATTGTCGGCCGAAAGTGCTTTTTCAAATTGAGCATTTAACCTACTAACAATATGCGTAATAATGGGCACTTTTACATCAACATTTCCCCACATTAAATGTAATTCACAACTTTCGGGTTGAATGTTCGTGAATTGCATGGTAAAGGTTTCCATTGATTCTTTAGTGGTTTCGGCTGGTACATTGAATCGAAATAAATCATCATTAGCACTGTAATCTGTTCCCCAGTTTTTTGAATCTTTATTAATAATGATAGTCCACTCTTTTTTGCCAGGTATAGTAAAAATGGCATATGTACCTGAATCAAGTTTATTACCTGCTAAATCAATTTGGTCGGTAACTTTTAATTTAGTGGAAGAATTTGCACCGGTACGCCAAACTTTTCCAAGCGGTGCCAATTCACTATTATCTTTAAAAACAGATCTGCCTCTTAAGTTAGGCCTTGAGTAATTTAATTCAAGTTTACCCATGCCAAAGTCCTGAGTAATGGTTTCAGTTGGGCTGGCAGCAGGAACTTTAATTTGAGCAAATCCTAATTGCATGGTTAATAGTGCAATGGATGCAAATACTATTTTTTTCATATTACAGCGTTTATTTAGTTACAAACCTATTAAACCTTTTTGGAATAAGCCAGTTATTGGTGTTAATTTTTAAAGGCCGGGTGAAAGCTATGTAGGGTTGATCGTAAAAAATTACGATCAAGGTGGGTATATATTTCTGTTGTGGTAATGCTTTCATGGCCCAACATTTCTTGTATAGCTCTAAGGTCGGCACCCCCTTCAATTAAATGTGTGGCAAATGAATGACGGAATGTGTGTGGTGAAACATTTTTCTGAATGCCTGCTTTTTTGGCTAAATCTTTAATAATGTAAAACACCATAACCCTGGTAAGCTGGCCTCCTCTGCGGTTTAAGAATAAAATGTCTTCACAGCCCTTGCTAACGTTTAGGTGTTTGCGTACACCATCAATGTATAGTTGTATATATTTTAAAGCTGATTGGCCTATGGGTATTAATCTTTCTTTATTGCCTTTGCCAGTAACCCTAATAAATTCCACATCAACATAAATTTGGCTAATGGCTAAGCTAATTACTTCACTTACACGTAAACCGCAGCTGTACATAGTTTCCAAAATGGCTTTATTTCGGGTGCCTTCATTAGAACTAACATCAATTTGGGCAATCATTCTTTCAATTTCATCAAAGCTGAGTACTTCAGGTAAACTGCGTTTGGTTTTTGGTGCTTCTAATAATTGGGTAGGATCAATTTTTACCATTTGTTCACTCAAACAGTATTTGTAAAATTGCTTAATACCTGAAATAATACGTGCTTGCGAAGTAGAGGAGAGTCCATAATCACTAATCCATTCTAAAAATTTTTGTAAGTCATTTAGTTCAATTTCTGAGGGATTTTTATTCGCATTGTTTAGTTGCAGATATTGGGTTAGCTTATCTATGTCGCGTAAATAAGCTTCAATAGAATGATTGCTTAAGGAACGCTCAAGCTGTAAATACATTTTAAAGCCTTTCTTAACTGAATCCCACATAATCTAAAATGAGGTTGTAAAATAATGTATTTAAAATTACAACTAGCTTTTAATGTAGTTGAGGTTTTTGTTGTTATTTTAAGTATTACTGTTTGTATCAGTTGTAACATTAATTTTTGTAATTGCTAAAACCACAATACATTTACCGCTATACTTGTAATATTTACATTTTATGCAACCTGTAAACTTGCGTTCGTTTAAACAAAAAGTAAGGCATCATCAGTCTGCCTTTAAAAAATATCTTCGTAAAGTTGAAAAAAAAGCACCACGTTCATTGAATCAATTAGTGGTTACTTTGAATGATGCTGTATGGAAGGAAATTGATTGTTTAACATGCGCTAACTGCTGCAAAACAATGACTCCTACTTTTACCAATGCAGACATGAAGCGTATTGCAGCCCACTTAAACATTACAGTAGATGAAATGAAAAATCGTTGGTTGCACTTCGATAAAAAAGATAAAGATTGGGTAAATGATAAACAACCTTGTCAATTTTTAAATTTAAAAGATAACAAGTGTAGTATTTATGCCGTTAGGCCTCAAAGTTGTGCCGGTTTTCCACATTTAACTAAAAAGCCTGTTGTGCAATACTTGCATGTACATCAGCAAAATGTACAATATTGCCCGGCTACGTATTCAATGGTTGAAAAAATGATGGAGGCTATTCCGCTTTAGTTTGGAAATTTTAAATTTAAAAAAAGGTGGGGTTTTTCTTAAATTTAAGAAAAAAGGCTATTTCTTTAAATTTAAAAGAACACATCATCTATCCAACAAATTTCCTTCACCAAGTTGTTCTGAAGTGTAATGGCAATTACATCAAACTGAATGGAATGCCATTGTGGATTTTGTTCTAAATAAACAACAGCTGCATTTTTCAAAGCATTCATTTTTTGCTGCTTTACATTGTTTTCCGGATATCCGTATGGGGATTCCTGCCTTGTTTTTACTTCAATAAAATGTAAAATATCCTCTTTTTCAGCAATAATATCAACTTCCCAATTTTTATAACGCCAGTTGGTATGTAGTATTTTAAAGCCTTGCTCTACTATATATTTTTGAGCTAGTTCTTCACCATAATTGCCGGTTTGTTTGGTTGATGACATGTGTAAAAATTTATTTTTACAAGTCAAAGGAAAGCATAGTTTAGCAATGGTAATACAAATTCTTACATTCTAATGTAAGCATATTTGTATTTAAATTCATAAATATACATGCAAGATAAGATATATAAAATAAAAGGTAAAGTTCAGCATTATGCATGGGGTGGGTATGATTTTATACCGCATTTGTTAAGTATTCATAATGCAGAACATAAGCCTTATGCAGAATATTGGTTAGGTGCCCATGCCTTACACACATCTGAAATAATTTTAGATGATGGCTCTTGTATTAGTTTATATCATTTCATTCAATCTAATCCGGAATTTACTTTATCTAATAAAGTATTTTCAGTTTTTGGTGAATTGCCTTTTTTATTAAAAGTGTTAGATGTACGCGAAATGCTTTCTATTCAAGTGCACCCAACTAAAGCAAATGCTTTAAAAGGGTTTGAAAACGAAGAAAACGCGGGGATTCCGATAAATGCATCTCATCGTAACTATAAGGATAAAAACCATAAGCCTGAAGTAATGGTTGCTTTGAGCGATGAGTTTTGGTTATTACACGGTTTTAAAAGCTTAAATGCTATAGAAGCTACACTTGCCAATACAACCGAGTTAAGTATTTTATTGCCTTTGTTTAAAAAACAAGGTTTGAAAGCACTTTATCAGTTTGTAATGGAAATGGAACAAGCTGATGTGAATGCTATGTTACATACTTTAGTGCGAAAGGAATTACATAAAAAAGCTACCGGTCAACTAACAAAATTTGATGCAGGTTGGTGGGTGGCAAAGCTTTTTGAAAATAGTGATGAATTGAAAAATATTGATAGGGGAATTTTTTCAATTTATTTATTCAACATAGTTTGTTTAAAAAAAGGAGAAGGGATATTTCAACAGGCTGGTGTTCCGCATGCTTACCTGGAAGGGCAAAATGTTGAGTTAATGGCCAATAGTGATAATGTTTTGCGAGCAGGTTTAACCCCCAAGCATATTGATGTAGCTGAATTATTAAAGCATACCATTATTGAACCCATTATCCCGGAAGTACTAACAGGAAAGGCAATAACCCTTCATTCGCCGGAAAGTGAATATCGTTGTCCCGTAAGTGATTTTGCTTTAAATAAAATTCAATGGCAAGGGACAAAACAATATGAAACAGTGGCTGCTACCCCGGAAATTATTTTAGCATTGGAGGGTGGCTTTATTATTCAAGATAACACAGGCAAAAATAAAGTAATAAAACAGGGCGAAGCTTGTTTTATTACACCAAATACGGAATACAAGATTAACAGTAGTGGTAGTGTACAATTGTTTAAGGCATTTGTTCCGGTTTTATAAAATGTTGCAGCAATTTAACCGCCAGAATGCTTATTTTTGTTGCAATGATTAACTAATTTTTATTTTTGAAATATATAAAATGACCCTATGCAACTTTCATTGAAAAATATTATTTATGGTATTGTAATTATAGCACTTACACTTAGCTGCAAGTTGGTTTTTGCAAATAGTATTAGTTGGAGCGGTTTCTCACCCATTATGGCCATAGCACTCGTATCAGGTATGATGATACACCAAAAACATTCTACCTTTTTGTTTCCACTAATTGCTCTGATAGCTAGCGATGTAATTATAGAAATACTTTATTTAAACGGTTTATTTGGCTTTCCCGGAATATATAGTTATCAGTTTTTGAATTATTTATTTTTAAGTGTGTTGGTTATTACAGGCTGGTTATTGAAAGGGAAAAGTTATGGTGCTATATTGATAGGTATTATTACCGGACCTACTATTTATTATTTACTTTCTAATGGTTGGGTATGGGCTACCCATGGCGGATACCAACGTCCATTAACATTGCAAGGGTTAGGTATGTGTATGGCAGATGGATTGCCATTTTATAAAAACTCTTTACTATCAACACTTGTTTTTGTGCCTGTATTGTTAATGATTTATCATATGCTTTCCTTCAAAAAACTGGCAATGAAATTACAATAGCATAAAAGCATAAACTTTATACAACAACTGCGGCTGATTAACATTAATCAGCCGCAGTTGTTTTTTGGGTAAGTTGAAAATTCTTTTCAATACGTATCGATTAATTAAGCTTTTTGATACAGCATTTTCAAAAAGGCTACTCAATTAAATCATTGTTTTTAAGTGTTGAATCACCTCATCAATTTCTTCCTTTGTGTTGTGCTTGCTAAAAGAAAAACGTACCGCAACTTTATTGGGGTTATTGTTAAAGGCTCTAATTACATGGCTACCTTGGTCGGCTCCGCTGGTGCAAGCACTTCCACCACTGGCACATATGTTATGAATGTCTAAATTAAATAACAACATTTCGCTTTTTTCAGTTTTGGGGAAACTTACATTCAGTACTGTATATAGGCTATTATTAGAAGTATCACCATTGAAACCAATGCCTGGAATGTGCATTTTTAATTGTTCCATCATATAGATTTTCAATGACCGAATGTAGGTACTATTGGTTTCAAAATTGGCTGTTGCAAGTTCTAAGGCTTTGGCAAATCCAATAATACCATATACGTTTTCTGTGCCTGCACGCATATTTCTTTCTTGTGCGCCACCTTGTATAAACGGATGTATTTTAATATTCTCATTAATATACAACATGCCAACTCCTTTTGGTCCGTGGAATTTATGGGCAGCAGCGGTAATAAAATGAACGGGCAATTCTCTTAAATTAAATGAGAAATGCCCAACGGTTTGTACTGTATCACTATGAAAAATAGCATTGAATTGTTTGCAAATATTTCCAACTGCTTCTATATCTGTAATATTTCCAATTTCATTGTTAGCATGCATTAAGGTTACAAAGCATTTTTCTTTGCTGGCAGCTAAAATTTGTTCAAGGTGGTGTAAATCAACATGTCCATTTTCTAAAATCTTTAGATAAGTGAGTTTTATGTTATGTGCATTTTGTAAATGCTCAACGGTATGTAAAGTTGCATGATGCTCAATAGGTGATGTAATAATGTGTTTACAACCTAAATCTGTGATGGCAGCATTGATTGCCGTGTTGCTACTTTCCGTTCCACCACTGGTAAAAAATATTTCTGCAGGATGGGCATTTAATAGCTTAGCTACGGTTTTGCGTGCATTTTCAATGCCCATACGCGTTTCTCTGCCATAACTGTAAATAGAAGATGGATTTCCAAAATGTTCAGTTAAATAAGGCATCATAGCAGCTAAAACCTCGGGGTCGAGTGGGGTGGTGGCTGCATTGTCGAAATAAATTCTCTTGGTCATGTTGGTGATAGGTATAGTATAATAATGTGTAAAGGTAAATACTGTAATTGTGCTTACAAAAAACGGTTTACATGCTAATGTAAACCGCAATTTTTATGAAACTAATATACTTTTAGTCTATTACATTACTTCTCTTATGTCTTGCATCATTTTTTTGGCAATGTTGTCAGCTGTGGTTGAAAAGTTGCTTTCTGCATAAATGCGAATAATAGGTTCGGTATTACTGGTGCGTAAATGAACCCAATCATTTTCAAACTCAATTTTTAAACCATCTTCTGTATTGATGGGGTATTTTTTATATTTCTTAGTGATTTGGTCAAAGATTTGTTGAATGTTAAAGTCTTTACCTAACTCAATTTTATTTTTACTAATAAAATAATCGGGATAGGTATTTCGAAGTTGTTTTACACTTTTCTTTTCTTTGGCTAAAAAGGTTAGAAATAACGCTATACCAATTAAGGCATCACGGCCATAATGCAAGTCTGGTACTATAACACCGCCATTTCCTTCACCGCCAATTACGGCATTAACCGCTTTCATTTTATTTACCACATTTACTTCACCCACTGCTGAAGGGTAATAGTTGCCACCATGTTTTAAGGTAACATCTTTTAATGCTCGGGTGCTTGACATGTTGCTAACGGTATTGCCTTTTCTATTATTCAAAACATAATCAGCAACAGCCACCAAGGTGTATTCTTCACCAAATAAACTTCCATCTTCGCAAACAAAGGATAGACGGTCAACATCAGGATCAACTGCAATGCCAATATCTGCCTTATGTTTATTAACGGCATTGCACAATTCCTGTAAATGTTCGGGTAAAGGCTCGGGATTATGTGCAAATTTGCCGTTTACTTCACTGTTTAAAACAACAATATCGCTATCCTTTACACCTAATGCTTGTAATAATGCAGGTACTGCAATGGCACCGGTACTATTTATTGCATCAATTACAATTTTAAATTTTTTCTTCTTAATGGCTTGTACATCTACCAAATCATAAGCAACAATGGCTTGTATGTGTTTGTGAATAAATGTATCATCAAAAGTTTTGTTACCTAATTTATCAACTGAAGCAAAATTAAATTCGTTTTTTTCTGCAATTGATAATACTTGTTTTCCATCTTCAGCCGAAATAAATTCGCCTAAATGGTTAAATAATTTCAATGCATTCCATTCTTTAGGATTATGGCTGGCACTGATAATCATACCACCTGCCGCTTTTTCAAATTGAATCGCCATTTCAATGGTAGGTGTTGTACTTAAACCTGCATCAATTACATCTATTCCAAGGGCTATTAGTGTGGCTGCAGCTAATTCTTGTACCATGGCACCACTGATTCTTCCGTCGCGGCCAATAATTACTTTTTTATTGGTTGTATTTTGTTGTAATAACCATGTGCCAAATGCTGCAGAAAATTTTACAACATCAATCGGACTTAAATTTTCATCGGGTTTACCGCCAATGGTTCCTCGAATTCCTGAAATGCTTTTGATTAATGACATATAAGTTTGGATTATTTTCTCAGCAGAGGTGTGTCTGCAAATTTATAGATTCTGCCGATAATTTTATAAGTAATTCAGCCATAAAAACAAATTGTTGCAGAGAATAATGAATTGAAATAGTTGTTACATATTAGTATTCTATTGGCATTCAATACTTAAACGGCACAATTTTTTACCATGGCATAGTAGTTGCAGCATTGTCGGTTTTAAATGCTAAGGTTATATTTAGGTTTTGTTTGTATAATTCTCATTAATTTAACTGTATTTTGCGCAAAAATGTTTGAATGGGTGGCTTAAGGCAACGGATATGTTAAAAAAAAATGTTGTTTTATTGGTTATTGGTTTGTGTATTATTACCTACCTGTTGGGAATATTTTTAATTCCTTTAATGGATATTGATGCTGCCCAATATGCATCTATTTCCCGTGAAATGTATGCGCATAAAAGTTTTCTGCAGGTATATGATTTAGGCCATGATTATTTAGATAAACCACCCATGCTTTTTTGGCTATCAGGTTTTAGTATGTATGTTTTTGGTGTACATGATTGGGCTTATCGCTTACCTTCTTTTTTGTTTTCATTACTTGCTATTTATGCAACCTACCGTTTTTCATTGCTTTATTACAAAAAAGATATAGCTTATTTAAGTGCAATGGTATTAGCTTCTTGCCAAGCTCTTTTTTTAATGAATCATGATGTAAGAACTGATACCATGTTAATGGGTTGGGTAATGTTAAGTGTTTGGCAATTTGCAACTTGGTTCAACACAAAAAAAATAATTCATTTTGTTATTGCCAGTATAGCCGTTGCCGGTGGAATGCTAACAAAAGGTCCAATTGCATTAATTGTACCCATATTGTGTTTTTTACCTCATTTTATTTTGCGTAGAGAATGGAAACATTTTTGGCATTGGGAATATGTATTAGGCATTGCAATCATTGCCATTTTATTGTTACCTATGAGCATAGGACTTTATAGGCAATTTGATATGCATCCCGGAAAAATTGTAGGGGGTAACTATATAACATCCGGACTAAAATTTTATTACTGGACACAAAGTTTTGGTAGATACACCGGCGAGAATGCCAATAGAGAAATGAATGAGTTTACTTTCTTGCTTCAAAATATGCTTTGGAGTTTTTTGCCGTGGATTTTGTTTTTCTTAATAGCATTGTTTTTGGAAGTTAAAAAGCTTATACAACAAAAAGGCAAATTACAGTTGAATCAAGAATGGATTTCCACTGGAGGTTTTATATTAACATATTGTGTATTAGCAAGAAGTCAGGCTCAATTACCCCATTACATTTTTGTGGTTTTTCCGTTAGCAGCAATTATTACCGCTAAATTTTTATATCAATTATTTTTTGAACACCAATGGAGGCATTTACGGCGAACTTTGGTTTTGTTGCATTTAATTGTATTTACTTTATTATGGATGGCATTAATAGTTTTAATTGCATTCCCTTTTTCAGATATTCCCAAATATGTGGCTGCACTTTCGTCGTTGTGTTTATTGTTAATGTATTCGTTGTTTTATTCTAAACGATTACACTTTCACCGATTGTTGATTATTGCATTCTTTACTATTATAGGTATTAATATTTTTTTGAATACTGCCTTTTATCCAACTTTACTGCAATACCAAATGGGCAATACAGCAGCGGGATATATTAATGCACAACATATTGATAAAAGCAAGGTTGTTACTGCCGGCATTCATCCCGGATATCCATTTTATTTTTATGGGCAATATATTTTTCCCGATACTACTATCAATGCATTACAAGCAAATGAAATTGTAGTAACCAATGCAGATAGTTTAGCACGCATTCAACAAAAATTTCCCTATGCTAAAGTGTTGCATAGAGGAGATGATTTTCATGTAAGCCAATTAAACATAACATTCTTAAACCCTGAAACCAGACCTGAAGTTATACAACATTATGCTATTGTTGATTTAACTATCCCAACCAAAAAAATAACTAAAAACTAAAGCTTACAAAGCTGTTGGGATTATCTAATTTGTAACTTTTCTCCTTACCGTTATACGTAATATGAAATATGTTTATTTGGCTTGGTTGATAATCATATAATAGAGTAGAAGTAATAGCTACGGATTGAATGCTATTTACATTATCAATTTCAAAATAACACCAGGTACTTTCTTGTTGAATTTCATAACCAACATATTTCATTTTTGCAGTGCTATTGTTGATTTTTATATTTAGTTTATTTAGAATGTATTGGTTAATATAATTATCTACTTCAGCTTTATTGGTAGGATGCGTTAGGTCGATATTTTTATTAAAATTATTTTTCAGTGTTTTTTCAAGGTCATCAGTAAAAATTCTAATGCTTACTTCAACCATTTTCTCTTTATCATTATAATGCAAGTCGGTAACCGACACATAAAACGGATGGGCCATGCTTATAAAAGCCAGTAATACCCATTTATACAGAATAGCAACCATTTATCGTAATTTTTTGGTAGATACAAATGTCGGTATTATATTCATCGCCATGAGCGATTTTAATTTGTATTTTACCCTTGGTCGTCAACATATTGCCAATATCACTGCATTAGATCATATTTTGTTTTTGGCAGCTTTATGTACCCGCTATCAGTTTTCCGACTGGAAAAAATTATTGGTGTTGGTAACTGCATTCACAATAGGCCATTCTATAACCTTAGCATTAAGTGTCTTAAACATTATTCACTTTTCAACTGCCTGGATTGAGTTTCTTATACCAATAACCATTTTTATTACGGCTTTTAGTAATTTGTTTGTAAAGAAATTCGTATTTAAATCAAAATTTCCTCTCATTTATTTCTTTGCCCTGTTTTTCGGACTTATTCATGGGTTAGGTTTTAGTAACTACTTAAAAAGTTTATTGGGGAAAAACGAAAATATTATTTGGCAATTATTTGCATTTAATTGTGGTTTGGAAATTGGACAATTAATCATTGTGCTTATTATTTTAATTATTGCTTTTATCTTGGTTTCCATTTTAAAGGTAAGCAGGCGTGATTATCTGTTATTTTTGTCAGCCGCTATTATTGCCCTATCTTTAGAAATGTGTTTTCAAAGACTACCTTTTCATATATAAAACATGAATGCTATGAGAAAATGGATTTTTTTATGCTTTTTATTCCCTTTTGTGCAGCACTTGCAAGCGCAAAACATTCAAAACAACCCCGGTTCAAATCATGGTAATAGGTTTGAACAATTGGGTACCATTTTACCTACACCTAATGAATATCGCACAGCCAGTGGAGCCCCGGGTCCAAAATATTGGCAGCAACGTTGCAACTATGATATTAAGTGTTCGCTCGATGAAAAAAATTTAACCTTAACCGGTACGGAAAATATTAGCTATTATAATAATTCGCCCGATGTGCTTACGTACTTATGGATTCAGTTAGATGAAAACGAACATAACAATTTACATAATGCCAATTACCAAGATGCCAGTTACTTGAGTAACCGTTTAACCAATACCATGATTGATCGCTTAGAAACTTCAAAGGAAGACAATGGATATGGCGATAAAATTCATGCTGTAATTAACTTAGCTACGGGAAAGGCTTTACCTTATACCATTAATAAAACCATGATGCGGATTGACTTACCGCAACCTTTAAAGCCCGGTCAGCAATTCAATTTTAAAATTAATTGGAGCTACAAAATTTCCGACAGAATGCAAATGGGTGGCCGTGGTGGTTATGAATATTTTCCTGAAGATGGAAATTATTTATTTACCATTACGCAATGGTATCCACGTTTGTGCGTGTACAGCGATTTTCAAGGATGGCAAAACCATCAATTCACCGGTCGCGGCGAGTTTGCTTTAACCTTTGGTAATTTTAAAGTGCAAATGACAGTTCCCGCCGACCATATTGTTATGGCTACCGGTACTTGTCAAAACTATCAACAGGTTTTAAGTCCACAGCAATATGCTCGTTGGACAAAAGCACAAACTGCCAAAGAGCCTGTTGAAATTGTTACTTTAGATGAGGCAAAAAATGCGGAAAAAGGTAAAGCTACTACAACGAAAACCTGGATTTTTAATGCCGATAATGTTCGCGACTTTGCTTGGACTTCTTCCAGAAAATTTATTTGGGATGCCATGCCTACCTATATAGACGGTAAAAAAATTATGTGTATGAGTGCCTATGGTAAAGAGGCTTATGGATTATATCGGAAATTTTCTACCAAAGTGGTCGCACATACCATTAAAACCTATTCTAAGTTTACTTTCCCTTATCCTTACCCAGTAGCACAAAGTATTGAAGCTAGTAATGGCATGGAATATCCCATGATATGCTTTAATTACGGAAGAACAGAAAAAGATGGCACTTATAGTGAAGCAGTAAAAAATGGAATGCTTGGTGTTATTATTCATGAAGTAGGCCACAACTTCTTCCCAATGATTGTAAATAGTGATGAGCGCCAATGGACTTGGATGGATGAAGGTTTGAATAGTTTTGTAGAATACCTTACGGAAGAATTATATGATAATAAATTTCCTTCCAGAAAAGGTGCTGCATGGACTATTACCGATTATATGCGTTTACCGAAAGATCAATTAGAACCTATTATGACAAATAGTGAAAATATTGTTCAGTTCGGTCCCAATGCCTATACAAAACCTGCAACAGCATTAAATATTTTACGTGAAACAGTAATGGGGCGTGAGTTGTTTGATTTCGCATTTAGAGAATATGCACGTCGTTGGGCATTTAAACATCCTACACCTGCCGATTTGTTTAGAACTATGGAAGATGCCAGCGGTGAAGATTTAGATTGGTTTTGGAGAGGTTGGTTTTTTACTACTGAACCTTGCGACATAGCTATTGATACTGTTAAACATGCAGTTGTGAATGAAAATTCAACCGGCATTATGCCCCAACGTAATGGTTCACGAATGCTACCTTTAGCAAAACCTGCTGTACCTCAATTCGATGATATTTCTAAAATTCGAAATAGAGAAAATAGTAGCATTACTTTTTTAACTGATGCAGACACTTCATTACATGATTTTTATTGGAAATATGATCGTGGAATTATTGCATACGATTCTACCATAAAAGTAAAATTACCTGAACCTGTTGCAGTTGAACCATTTACTGCTGAAGAATTAAAACCATATTTAGGCAAACATTTATATGAGGTAACTTTTAAAAATAAAGGTGGTTTGGTGATGCCAATTATTGTTCAATTTACTTTTAATGATGGCACCAAAGAAATTGAAAGAATACCCGCACAAATTTGGCGTAAGAATGAAAATGAAGTAACCAAAGTTTTCGTTACTAATAAGCCCGTTACTTCCATTTTGTTAGATCCTTATCGGGAAACTGCTGATATTGATGTTTCAAACAACCAATGGCCAAAAGTAAATGCGCCCACAAAGTTTGAATTATTTAAAGCCGGATTGATGAATAGAAGGAACCCGGTTAATCCACCTAACCCAATGCAGGAAATTAAAGCAACCAATTAATTTCTTTGAATGAATATTTAAGCCGAAACAAACTGTTTGTTTCGGCTTTTTTTATGGGTTGCATAACCTGTTTAAAATTGTTAGGGCAAAGAAATTTTGAGGAGGAAAAGCAAAATAAAAAAGCCGGCTCAATTTTGAACCGGCTTTTTGGTTGGGTTACTAGGATTCGAACCTAGACAGACAGAACCAAAATCTGTAGTGCTACCATTACACCATAACCCAATCCAGATATCCAATGTTTATATTGGGCTGCAAAAATAGGGTAGCAATAGGTTTGTTCCAAAAAATTTTCGCACAATTCCGTATATTTTTTTAGCAGTGTTATTGCATGCTAATTTACCGGACCTCATTTATTCAAAATTCTTCTGTTTGTTTAGCCGGAGGCCTTATAATTATTGTTTTTTCAATTAATGCAGCATCATAATCAATTTTAATAGGTACCATTATTTCATGGTTTGTGCTAAGTTGATTTGATGTATCAATCATTGTTTGTACATGTATAATGGATGACTTGATTCCTAAGTGTACTAAATATTTTTTTATTTGTTGAGCACGCTTTAAAGCCAGCTTTTCATGTTTTTCAACGGCTAATGAAGTGCCGTAAATCGTTATACCGGTTAGGGTTATAGATGAATCATCGGGAAGTACATCATTTAAAATTATTTTGGCATTTTGGGTAAGTTTATATCCTTGTAATGGAAAATAAATACGTGCACTGGTAGTATCAGGCTCAGCAGCCACCGCAAATGATATAAATGAAAATATAAATATATTTAAAACCAATAGCCTCTTCATAGCAAAATTTTTAAATAAAATGCTTAGCTAAGTTCTGGCTATTATTTGGTAAAATTTAATATTGACAAAAAAATAAAATATTTACGACAAAAAGGTTTATTATTAACTTTAATAAGCTTAATGGCTAATGGAAAGTAAACTCATTCTTTTAACCTTATTTGTAATTGTAATGTTGCTTATGTCGCAAACACATTTAAAAAGTAAAAAGAAAATTATTTTTTTCGGTGATTCAATTACTGAAATGGGCATGTTGCCCGGCGGGTATATTCAAATCTTTAACAATATGCTTAAGCAGCATCATTTCAATAACTTGGTTGGTGTTGGTGCCGGAATTAGCGGAAATAAAATTTATGATTTATATCTTAGGTTACAGCAAGATGTAATAGAACAGCAACCTGCTTTAGTAGTTATCTTCATTGGTGTAAATGATGTTTGGCATAAGTTGTCGCATGGCACAGGAACCGATGCAGGAAAATTTGAACAATTTTATACGGCTATTATTCAACAACTTAAACAACATAATATAGCTACCGTATTATGTACCATTTTGAGTATTGGAGAAAAATGGCAAGGTCAAAACCCGCAAGATGAGGATATTGATTTGTATAATGGTATTATCAGAAACTTAGCAGTTACCCATAATTTGCCCTTGTGCGATTTGCGAAAAGCGGCAATTGATTATATTCAAAAAAACAATACTTCAAATTTTGACAGAGGGTTTTTAACCAAGGATGGAGTGCATTTAAATGATGTCGGTAATAATATAGTAGCAACTAAAATATGGGAAGTTTTGCAAACACAGCCTGTTATGAAATAATGAAAGCAGTTGAGAATAACTGCTTTCATGTTGAATGTTTCTGAAAATTGATGTCTTAATTTGCAACAATTAAATAATAATTTTTCTTTCCTTTTTGAATTAGCAGGTATTTATGTTGCAATAAATCATTTGAAGTAATGTGGGTATAGTTGGTCTCAACTTTCTTTTTATTAATGCGTATACCACCATTTTGCCACATTTTTCTGGCTTCGCTTTTGCTGGGGAAAATACCTGTTTCGGTTAAAAAATTCACCAAGTCACTACCGTTATCTAATTGCGATTTTTCAACGTGTATAGTAGGTACACCTTCCAATACCTGCAACAATTGTTGTTCATTTAAACTGCTTAAAATATCGGCAGTTTCGTTATTGAATAAAATTTCAGATGCCTGAAGTGCAAATTCAAAATCGGCTTTGCTATGAACAAATATGGTTAAAGACTCAGCTAATTTTTTTTGTAAAATTCTTTCATGTGGGGCGGCATCATGTTGCGCCAGTAAGGGTTCAATGGTTTCTTTGGGTAAAAGGGTAAATATTTTTATCCATTTTTTGGCATCATCATCACTAGCATTTAACCAAAACTGATAAAATTGGTATGGTGAAGTTTTTTGGGCATCTAACCAAACATTTCCTTTTTCAGTTTTTCCAAACTTGCCACCATCGGCTTTGGTAATTAAGGGGCATGTAAATGCAAAAGCTTCACCACCAGCTTTCTTCCGAATTAGTTCAGTACCCGTAACAATATTTCCCCACTGATCGCTACCGCCCATTTGCAGTTTACAATTCTTATTCGTGTAAAGCCAGTAAAAGTCATATCCCTGAACCAATTGATAAGTGAATTCTGTAAAGCTCATCCCATTTTCATTTTCCAATCTTTTCTTCACACTATCTTTTGCCATCATGTAGTTAACGGTTATATGTTTCCCTACATCTCTAATAAACTGCAAGAAACTCATGTTTTTAAACCAATCATAGTTATTCACTATTTCCGCAGCATTTGGTTTTGAAGCATCAAAGTCTAAAAATTTCTCTAATTGTTTTTTTACGCATTGTACATTGTGTAGCAGCACTTCTTCACTTAATAGGTTTCTTTCTTCACTTTTGCCGCTTGGGTCACCAACCATGCCGGTTGCACCACCTACCAATGCATAAGGCTTATGCCCGGCTTTTTGCAAATGCACTAATAATAAAATAGGAACGAGGCTACCAATATGCAAACTATCAGCAGTAGGGTCAAATCCAATATATGCTGAAGTCATCTCTTTATTTAGCTGCTCAATGGTGCCGGGCATTATGTCTTGAATTAATCCACGCCATTGTAATTCTTCCATTAAAGTCATACAATTTTCAATTTTGGCAAATGTAATTACAAATGCTGTTTGGTGTAAATGTAATTGTTCGTGTATGTTTGCAATAAACTTATTTATTGAGTATTAATGCAGGTTGTTCACTATAATTATTCAAAGTAAAATAATCAATATGCGAATAGTAGGTTTCGGCACCCGTGTTCTAAATTTTTTAATTGATACAGCTATTATTTTTATAATTGCATACATCTTAAAAAAAGTGTGGGACTGGTATGTAATTTTTTACCAATATACCCCTTACAATTTTGGTGAAATATTTGCTTTGGTTTTGGTAATATATTATTTTTTATTTGAATTAATTTTTACAAGAACACCCGGAAAATGGTTAACAGGAAGTAAAGTGAAGAGTAGTGCCGGAAACAGACCTGCATTTTGGCAATTGATTGTACGCAGTATTATTCGCTTAACAATTATTGATGCATTTTTTATTCCTTTTTTAGAAATGCCGTTACATGATTATTTGAGTAAGACTAGGGTTGTAGAAGCATAAGCCTTATGTATTATAATCGCTTGGTTATTTGTTTAAATTTTGTAGGCGTAACAAATATTTACCAATAATGTCGAACTCAATATTAACGCTATCATTTTCTTGAATTTGGCCAATGTTGGTATGCTCATAAGTGTAAGGTATAATAGCTACTGTAAAAGTGTTTTTGGTAACATTAAAACAAGTTAAGCTAATACCGTTAACGCATATTGAACCTTTTTCTATAACCAATGGCGCAAATTTTTCTGAGAATTGAAACACATATTCCCAACTGCCATCCATTGTTTTCTTTTGTAAACAAGTTGCGGTACAATCAACATGTCCTTGAACAATGTGCCCATCAATACGACCATTCATAGATAAACAACGTTCAATATTAACGGCATCTCCGGGATTCAAAAGGCCCAAGTTCGTTTTTAGCAGCGTTTCTTCAATTGCAGTTACCTTGTGTATGTTGTTTTCAATGTGTTCAATGGTAAGACAAACCCCATTATGTGCAACACTTTGATCTACTTTTAGCTCTTTACTAATAGGCGATTCAATAAAAAAACTGGCATTACTACCTTTTTTCTCAATTTGGGTTATAGTGCCTAAACATTCAATAATTCCGGTAAACATGGTTGCAAGTTAGCAGTAAAACCCTAAAAAATAATTTTGATATTTGGAAATTTAATGAAACCATTTATCTTTGCACCCCATTCATTCAAAAAAGGAGACATTTTATTATGCTTATCATTGATTCAAAAGATTGCGAAAACATAGACAAGGCTTTAAAAAAGTATAAGAAAAAGTTTGAAAAAAGTAAAACTTTATTGAAGCTAAGAGAGCGTCAAACTTATGTTAAGCCTTCTGTTAAACGCAGAGAAACTGTTTTAAAAGCTATATACAGACAAAAAATTGCTAGTGGAAAAATAGAAGCATAGTTTGCTTTTATACCCATTTATATATTTGGTAGCCTGAGATGATTAATTTTAGGCTACTTTTTTATGTCTGTAACTGAAGTATATACTGAAGCTCAAAAATTTGTTGAATACCTACGGTATGAAAAAAGGTATTCAAAGCATACCCTTACAGCATACGAAAACGATTTGATGCAATTTCTGCATTTTCAAATCCATCAATTCAATGCCCCTGCACTATCTGACATTCAAGCCCCATTTATAAAAACCTGGTTAGCATTTTTAAAAGAACAGGGTATTGAATCGAAAAGTATAAACCGCAAAATATCTACATTAAAATCTTTTTTTCGCTTTCTACAAAAAATGGGATGTATTCAGCAATCGCCTATGGTTACTATTATTGCTCCCAAAGCCAAAAAACAGTTACCTGTTTTTGTTGAAGAAACCAAAATACAAGCATTGCTGCAAATGCCGGTTAATGAAACCAATTGGGATGAAAGAACTTATTTCCTGGTGCTTCAATTATTTTACCATACCGGCATGCGTTTAAGTGAACTCATCTATTTAACTGAAAAACAAATTGATGCGGCCAATTACCAAATAAAAGTTTTGGGAAAAGGAAATAAGGAGCGTATCATTCCAATACACAACCAACTTCAGCAACAAATAATGGCTTATATTAATGAAAAGCATCAGCAATTCGGTGCTGAAATTGAACAGGTTTTTGTAACCAATAAAAATAAACCGCTACAACCCAGACAGGTATATGAGCAGATAAAAAAGCAATTAGGTTTAGTTACAACCTTAAAGAAAAAAAGTCCGCACGTTTTGCGCCACAGTTTTGCTACGCATTTACTAAATAATGGGGCAGATTTAAATGCCGTAAAAGAATTATTGGGGCATAGCAGTTTAGCAGCTACACAGGTGTATACACACACTACAATAGAAAAGTTAAAGGAAGTATATAAAAAGGCTCACCCAAAAGCTTAATGCTTAAATATTTTGTTATACCGGAATTTTTTTAAAAAAACAATGACGAATTAGCTTTATTTTATAAAATGAAAGCAGTAGATTTATAATTGAAAATAAAGCGAGGATATCGCAGCGTTTTCATTCAGTTCTTTACCATATTTTTTCACCATTTAAACGTGTGTTGCTATGAACATCAACATTCAAACTGTGCATTTTGAAGCAGATTTAAAGTTATTAGATTACGTAACTAAAAAAGCAGAAAAACTAAACACATTTCACGACCAGATTTTAAAAGTAGATGTCTTTCTGAAACTGGATAACGTTGTTCATAAAATAAAGGACAAAATAGTGGAAATTCGAGTACATGTGCCCAAGTATGATTTTTTTGTGAAAGCCTCTTCTAAGTCCTTCGAGGAATCATTTGATATGGCTTTTGAATCATTAATTAATCAAATTAAGCGCAAAAAAGAAAAGCTAACCCTTGCTTAGCAAAAAATTTAAGCCCTCAGAAATGAGGGTTTTTTTATGGGTATAATGCAGTATTCATGGCCGTTTTTATTAATTAAATTTACACTGTTAAAAAAAAAGTTGAAAACTGGTTAAAAATATTTGTTGAAGAATTTTGTTGAAATAAGTTTTCCATTACCTTTGCCATCCCGAAAAAAACGGTAGTTCTTTGTTTAAGCCGAAGTAGCTCAGTTGGTAGAGCAGCTGATTTGTAATCAGCAGGTCGTGGGTTCGACTCCCTTCTTCGGCTCAGCAATTTTATTGGGCAGGTTCCAGAGCGGCCAAATGGGGCGGACTGTAAATCCGCTGTCTTTCGACTTCAGTGGTTCGAATCCACTCCTGCCCACTGTTTATTCGGATAAAGTTCTTTTACAATAACACTAATGCTGTTATCATTTCAAGCGGGAGTAGCTCATTTGGTAGAGCGATAGCCTTCCAAGCTATAGGTGGCGAGTTCGAGCCTCGTCTCCCGCTCTTTGCCTGAAATAACGGAAATAAGAAAATAGGTTCAATTTTTAAAAAGAACCCGGTTTTTTTATCAGGCCGTTGTAGCTCAGGGGTAGAGCACTTCCTTGGTAAGGAAGAGGTCGTGAGTTCAACTCTCATCAACGGCTCCATTTTTACAATGGAATGTGTTGCAGTGAATGTGCAGGAGATTTGTAAAATAGGATCAACAAATCCTAAAAAATAAAAAACAATAAAAAGGCGAAAGCCACAATTTTTTAAACACAACTAAAAAACAAATAAAATGGCAAAAGAAAGCTTCTTGAGGGATAAACCCCACGTAAACGTTGGTACAATTGGTCACGTGGATCATGGTAAAACCACCTTAACTGCAGCCATAACTACAATCTTATCAAAAAAAGGTCTTGCACAAGCTCGTAAATATGATGAGATTGATGGTGCACCTGAAGAAAAAGAGCGTGGTATTACTATCAATACTGCACACGTGGAATATCAAACCGCTAATCGTCACTATGCACACGTTGACTGTCCTGGTCACGCTGACTATGTGAAAAATATGATTACCGGTGCTGCTCAAATGGATGGTGCAATTCTGGTAGTTGCTGCAACTGATGGTCCTATGCCTCAAACAAAAGAGCACATTCTTTTGGCCCGTCAGGTAGGTGTACCTCGTATTGTAGTGTTCATGAACAAAGTAGACCTAGTTGATGATCCTGAATTATTAGAATTAGTTGAAATGGAAATCCGTGAGTTATTAAGCTCATATGGTTTCGATGGAGATAATACACCAATTATTAAAGGTTCTGCTACTGGTGCTTTAGCTGAAGATCCAAAATGGGTTGGTAAAATTGATGAGTTAATGGAAGCTGTAGATTCTTACATTCCTTTACCTCCCCGCCCAATCGATCAGCCTTTCTTAATGAGCGTTGAAGACGTGTTCTCTATTACCGGTCGTGGTACTGTTGCTACTGGTCGTATTGAGCGTGGTATTGTGAAAGTTGGTGATGCTGTTGAAATTGTAGGTTTAATGGAAGCTCCACTTTCTTCAACTGTTACCGGCGTTGAAATGTTCAAAAAGTTATTAGACGAAGGTCAAGCTGGTGATAATGCAGGTTTATTATTACGCGGTATTGAAAAGAAAGATATCCGTCGTGGTATGGTAATTTGTAAGCCTAAGAGCATTACTCCACATACAGAATTTAGAGGCGAGGTTTACGTATTAAGCAAAGAAGAAGGTGGTCGTCACACTCCATTCTTCAACAAATATCGTCCTCAATTCTATTTCCGTACTACCGACGTAACCGGTGAAGTACAATTACCAGAAGGAACTGAAATGGTAATGCCTGGTGATAACATTAACCTATCTGTAAAATTAATTCAGCCCATAGCTATGGAAAAAGGTTTAAAATTCGCTATCAGGGAAGGAGGAAGAACAGTAGGTGCCGGACAGGTTACTGAAATTTTAAAATAGGCTCTTTATTTTAATAAAACCTTTTGTTGCATTTTTTATATATTTGCATCAATTAAATTTCTTAAAGGCTGTCCCGAGGCATTTTCGGGATAGCTTTTAAGTTTATACGGGTATAGTACAACGGTTAGTATAGAGGTCTCCAAAACCTTCGATCTGGGTTCGAATCCTAGTACCCGTGCATCTGGTTAAACGTTTAACTGTAATTGTAGCTGATTTAGAAGCAGTTATGATTGCCTAATTCCAATTTAAATGAATAAAGTTACTACCTATTTTAGAGACAGCTATCGCGAGTTAGTTGAGAAAGTAACCTGGCCAACTTGGCACGACTTACAACAGAGTACAGTAATTGTTTTGGTTGCAACCATTATTATTACCGGAATTGTGTGGTTAATGGATTTTAGCTCCAATCAGGTTCTAAAATTAATTTATTCATTATTTAAGTAATTTTTTTATCCATGGAAATTTCTTCTGAAGTTATAAATGCCATTACTGCACCACAACCCGAAACAAAGTGGTATGTTCTTCGTGTAGTTAGTGGCAAGGAAAGAAAAGTAAAAGAATATTTGGATAAAGATATTCAGCGCAGTGGGTGGGTTGACATTATTAAGCAGGTTTTTTTACCAATGGAAAAGGTTTACAAAGTACAAAATGGTAAAAAAATAATGCGTGAAAAAAACTATTTTCCTGGCTATGTAATGATTGAAGTTGCCGATGGAAAATTAACTGATGAAATTATACAACACATTAGCAATATTAGCAATGTAATGCATTTCCTTACCGATGGTAAAGGTTCAAAAGGTAACATTATTTCATTGCGCAAATCGGAAGTAAATAAAATGTTAGGTAAGGTTGATGAAATGAATGATCAAGGCATTAGCATCAGCGAACCATTTATAGTTGGCGAAACCATTAAAATTATTGAAGGTCCTTTTAACGATTTTAATGGCATTATTGAAGAAGTGAATGATGAAAAGAAAAAATTAAAAGTTACCGTAAAAATATTCGGTCGATCAACTCCTGTAGAATTGAATTATATGCAGGTTGAAAAAATTAGTTAGTATAAACAAACTATATCTCTTAAAAAAATCTCCTATGCAGGAGATTTTTTTTCTTTTAGTGCAGCTGTATATTCAAATTTCTATTACCTTTGCCGTCCCAAATTAGTTCTTATTAGTAATGATGGAGTTTGGGAGTGCTTGTAAAAAGCACGCTATCACCAATAAAATCGAAAATTATGGCAAAAGAAATTACCGGCTTTGTTAAGCTACAGGTAAAAGGTGGCCAAGCCAATCCGGCACCACCTGTAGGACCTGCCCTAGGTTCTAAGGGTATTAACATTATGGAGTTCTGTAAGCAATTCAACGCTAGAACTCAAGATAAAATGGGTAAAGTAGTACCTGTTCTTATCACAGTTTACTCCGACAAATCATTCGACTTTGTTATTAAAACTGCTCCTGCTGCTGTTCAATTAATGGAAGTAGCTAAAATTCAAAAGGGTAGTAAAGAGTCAAACAGAGCAAAAGTTGGCAAAGTAACTTGGCAGCAAATTGAAGCTATTGCTAAGGATAAATTGCCTGATATGAACTGTTTTACTTTAGAAAGCGCTATGAAAATGGTTGCAGGCACTGCACGTAGTTTAGGATTAAATATTGAGGGAGATGCTCCCTGGAAAAACTAATTATTCACCTTAAATAATATTTTTAATTATGTCACTGACTAAAAAAAGAAAAGTAGCAGAAAGTAAGGTGGATAAAAATAAAGTTTATTCCCTGAAAGAAGCAGCTGCATTAGTAAAAGAAATTAATTGTACAAAATTCGATAGCTCTGTTGATGTGCATATTCGTTTAGGTGTTGATCCTAAAAAAGCCGATCAACAAGTGCGTGGAACAGTAAGTTTGCCACACGGTACCGGTAAAACAAAACGTGTATTAGTATTGTGTACTCCAGAAAAAGAAGATGCTGCAAAACAAGCAGGAGCCGACTATGTTGGTTTAGATGAATTTATTCAAAAAATAGAAGGCGGATGGGTAGATGTAGATGTAATTATCGCAACCCCCTCTGTGATGCCTAAAATTGGTAAATTAGGTAAAGTATTAGGTCCTCGTAACTTAATGCCTAACCCTAAAACCGGTACTGTAACTAATGATGTTGCAGCAGCCGTAAATGAAGTTAAAGGCGGTAAAATAGCTTTCAAAGTTGATAAAGCCGGTATTGTTCATGCTTCAATTGGACGAGTTTCTTTCGATGCTCAAAAAATTGCAGAAAATACTGCTGAATTAATCAATGCTATTTTAAAATTAAAACCGGCTACAGCAAAAGGAACTTACCTGAAAGGTGTAAGCATAGCTTCAACTATGAGCCCCGGTATTACTTTAGATGCAAAATCATTAGCCAACTAAGTCCTGGTGATTCGTTCATACGAAAATGACCCGGGTATTTAAAAATTTAGTTATGACCAAAGAACAAAAAAATGAAGTAATTGAACTTTTAAAAGAAAAGTTCTCTCAATACAATAACTTCTACGTTACCGATACCGAATCATTAACGGTAGAACAAATTGGTAAATTACGTAAAGCTTGTTACGATAAGAAAGTAGAAATGAAAGTGGCAAAAAATACGCTTATTAAAAAAGCGTTAGAAGCCATTGATGCTGAAAAATATACAGGTGTATATGACTCATTGCACAATGTAACTGCTTTATTATTTTCTGAAAATCCAAAAGAACCCGCTTTAATCATTTCTTCTTTCAGAAAAGAAAGTAACAACGAAAAGCCTCAGTTAAAAGCTGCCTTCATAAATGGTGAAATTTATAGTGGCGATGCAAACTTGGTTGCTTTAACAAAAATCAAGTCGAAAGAAGAATTAATAGGCGAAGTAATTGGCTTATTACAATCTCCTGCCAAACGTGTATTGGCTGCATTATTACACCACCACGAAAAGCAGGCTGAAACTGCAGCTGCAGAATAAAATTTAAAATAGCTAAAACCAACACCTCTGAGGTAAAAATGGGGTATTTTTTCCATAACCTTCCGCCGGAGCAATAGCAATGAAGGCGGTTTTTAAAACTTAAATATTATGGCAGACGTAAAAGCATTAGCCGAAACCTTAGTAGGTTTAACAGTAAAAGAAGTACAAGAATTAGCAGACGTATTAAAAGCAGAATACGGTATTGAACCCGCTGCTGCTGCAGCTGTAGTAGTTGCAAGTGGTGATGGTGGTGGTGCCGCTGCTGCTGCTGAGCAAACTTCATTTGATGTTATCTTGAAAAATGGTGGTGCCAGCAAATTAAACGTGGTTAAGATTGTAAAAGAATTAACCGGTTTAGGTTTGAAAGAAGCTAAAGATTTAGTAGATGGCGCTCCAAAACCAGTAAAAGAAGGTGTTTCTAAAGCAGAAGCTGAAGAATTAGCCAACAAGCTGAAAGAAGCCGGTGCTGAAGTAGAAATTAAATAAACTACCTTACACATAAGCTTTTATTACCTCCGAAATTACTTCGGAGGTAATTTTTTTAGTAAAAACACAATTTTGCCTTGCATACATCATAATACTTGCTTTTAGGGTGAATGAATATGGAAATAAATTTTGTTTTTACTTTCGCATGGTTTCCATACCTTTGCCATCCTTATTTTAAGGCATTTATTTTTTAATGATGGGGAATGGCCATTGATACCCCTTCATCGTTGGTAGAAAAAGCGCTGGAAACACCAAGTTTCCCTATTTATTTAGCTAAAACCGGTTTTACAAAATACTATGTCAACAACAACACTGAACAAAAGGATCAACTTCGGCAAAACAAAAAACTTAGCAGAAGCACCTGATTTACTAGACATTCAACTTGAATCATTTCGTGAATTTTTTCAGTTAGAAACTACGCCTGACAAGAGGAATAATGAAGGCCTGTTTCGTGTATTTAAGGAAAATTTTCCTATTACTGATACACGTAACATTTTCGTACTGGAATTTTTAGATTATTTCATCGACCCTCCTCGTTATTCTATTGAAGAATGTATGGAGCGTGGATTAACTTATGCAGTTCCTTTAAAAGCAAAACTGCGTTTAAGTTGTAATGATGAAGAGCATGTTGACTTCCAAACTATTGTTCAGGATGTATTCTTAGGTAATATTCCTTACATGACTCCCCGCGGTACATTCGTTATTAACGGTGCCGAAAGGGTAGTAGTATCACAATTACATCGTTCTCCTGGTGTATTCTTCGGTCAGTCTGTACACCCTAATGGTACTAAAATTTATTCTGCTCGTGTAATTCCTTTTAAAGGTGCATGGATGGAGTTTGCTACCGATATTAATAATGTAATGTATGCTTACATTGACCGTAAAAAGAAATTTCCGGTAACAACATTATTACGTGCCATTGGTTACGAAACCGATAAAGATATTTTGGAACTTTTTGGTATGGCTGATGAAATTAAAGCCGATGCTAAAGAATTATCAAAATACATAGGAAAAAAATTAGCAGCACGTGTATTAAGAACCTGGGTAGAAGATTTTGTGGATGAAGATTCTGGTGAAGTAGTTTCCATTGAAAGGAATGAAATTGTAATGGAACGCGACACTGTTTTAGATGAAGATGCTATTGAAACAATTGTTGAATTAGGCGTTAAAAGCGTTTTCATTCAAAAAGAAGATGTAGGTGGTGACTATGCAATCATTTATAATACTTTAAATAAAGATACCTCTAACAGTGAATTAGAAGCTGTACAGCACATTTATCGCCAATTGCGTGGTGCTGATGCTCCGGATAATGAAACAGCAAGAGGTATTATAGATAAATTATTCTTTTCTGATAAACGTTACGATTTAGGAGAAGTTGGCCGTTACAAAATCAATAGAAAATTAAATCTGGATTTATCCATTGAAAAAAAGGTATTAACCAAGCAAGATATTATTGAAATTATTAAATACTTGGTTCGGTTAACCAATGGTAAAGCAGAAGTAGATGATATTGATCACTTGAGCAACCGTAGAGTAAGAACTGTAGGCGAACAATTATATGCTCAATTTGGTGTTGGTTTGGCTCGTATGGCTCGTACAATTCGTGAAAGAATGAATGTTCGCGATAATGAGGTATTTACTCCTGTTGACCTTATCAATGCTCGTACATTATCCTCTGTAATCAATTCATTCTTTGGTACTTCTCAGCTTTCTCAATTCTTAGATCAAACTAATCCCTTATCAGAAATTACACATAAACGTAGGATTTCAGCTTTGGGACCCGGTGGTTTAAGCCGTGAAAGAGCTGGTTTTGAGGTGCGTGACGTTCACTATTCTCACTACGGACGTTTATGTACGATTGAAACTCCTGAAGGACCTAATATCGGACTTATTTCTACTTTATGCGTACATGCTACCATTAATGAAATGGGTTTTATTGAAACACCCTATCGTAAAGTAGAGAATGGTAAAGTAAATTTGAAAGAATTAACTTACTTAAGTGCAGAAGAAGAAGATACAGCAAAAATTGCACAGAGTAATACTCCATTAAATCAAAATGGTGAATTTGCAGTTGATCAGGTAATCTCTCGTGAAACAGGCGACTTCCCAATTTTAGATAAAAATGAAGTGGAATATATGGACGTTGCGCCTAACCAAATTGTAGGGTTAAGTGCTTCCTTAATTCCCTTCTTAGAGCATGATGATGCTAACCGTGCATTGATGGGTTCTAACATGCAACGTCAAGCCGTACCCCTTATTCGTTTAGAGTCTCCAATTGTTGGAACTGGCTTAGAAGGTAAAGCTGCACGTGATGCAAGAATTCAAATACACGCTGAAGGTGATGGTGTAATTGAATTTGTTGACGCAAATGAAATTCATGTTCGTTATGAAAGAAATGAAGTAGAACGTTTAATTTCTTTCGATGATGACTTGCGTATTTATAAACTTACCAAGTTCATAAAAACCAACCAGGCTACTTCTATCAATTTACGTCCCGCTGTTAAAAAAGGACAAATTGTTAAAAAAGGAGATTTCTTAACTGAAGGATATGCAACCCAAAACGGTGAATTAGCATTAGGTAGAAATTTACAAGTAGCTTTCATGCCTTGGAAAGGTTACAATTTCGAAGACGCTATTGTAATTAATGAGAAAGTAGTTCGCGAAGATTTATTTACCTCTATCCATATTGATGAATATGAATTAGAAGTACGCGATACTAAATTAGGTGAAGAAGAATTAACACCAGATATTCCAAACGTTTCTGAAGAAGCTACTAAAGATTTGGATGAAAATGGTATTATAAGAATTGGTGCTGCTATCAAGGAAGGTGACATTTTAATTGGAAAAATTACTCCTAAAGGAGAATCAGATCCTACACCGGAAGAAAAATTGTTAAGAGCAATTTTTGGTGATAAGGCAGGTGATGCAAAAGATGCTTCTTTAAAGGCACCCAATGGTACAGAAGGAGTAGTAATTGATAAAAAATTATTCCAACGTGCTAAAAAAGATAAAAACAGCAAACAAAAAGAAAAAGCACAACTAGAAAAAGTTGAAAAAATACACCAACAAAATGTTGAAGCCTTAAAAGAGCAATTAATCAGCAAATTGCAGGTATTGTTGAAAGACAAAACATCTGCAGGTGTAACGAATACTTTTGGTGAAGTGCTAATTGGTAAAGGTGCTAAGTTCAATGCCAAAAATATTGCTGCAATTGAATACCAAAGTGTAAATCCATTAGGTTGGACTGCTGAAGCTGAAACCGATCATTATATTAATACATTGTTGCATAATTACAACATAAAATATAATGAAGAGTTAGGTAGATATAAGCGCGAAAAATTCAATATATCAATTGGTGATGAATTACCTGCCGGTGTATTGAAATTAGCTAAAGTTTATTTAGCTGTTAAACGCAAACTTAAAGTGGGCGATAAAATGGCAGGACGCCATGGAAACAAAGGTATTGTGGCAAAAATTGTACGTGCTGAAGACATGCCATTCATGGAAGATGGAACACCGGTAGATATTGTTTTGAATCCTTTGGGTGTACCTTCTCGTATGAACTTAGGTCAGATTTACGAAACCATTTTAGGATGGGCCGGAAAAAAACTAGGACTGAAGTTTGCTACTCCAATTTTTGATGGTGCTACTACAGGTGAAATTGAAAAATATTGTGAAGAAGCTCAAATACCTTTAAACGGTCACACTTACTTATATGATGGTGAAACCGGTGAACGTTTCGACCAAAAAGCTACCGTGGGTGTTATTTATATGATTAAGTTACACCACATGGTTGATGATAAAATGCACGCTCGTTCAATTGGGCCTTACAGCTTAATTACACAACAGCCATTAGGTGGTAAAGCACAGTTTGGTGGTCAGCGTTTTGGTGAAATGGAAGTATGGGCTTTAGAAGCTTATGGTGCTGCCAATATATTGCAGGAATTGTTAACATTAAAATCTGATGATATCATTGGCCGTGCTAAAACTTATGAAGCTATTGTGAAAGGCGAAAATATCCCTAAAGCCGGTGTGCCTGAATCATTCAATGTATTAGTACATGAATTAAGAGGTTTAGGTTTAGATTTAAAATTTGAATAATCTGCCTGAAAGTTTAATCATAAAAGCCATTTGAATTTTTTTCAAATGGCTTTTTTTATTCGCATACATTTAATGCACAATTAGCAAATATCAAAAACTTCCATTCATTGGTTTTTAACTAACTGTTTCGTTGCAAAATATTTATCTTGTATTATAAAACTATTTTTATGCGTTTGTTGGTAACCCTTTGTTTTTTTTGTAGTAGCATTTTTTGTATTAGTCAGCCTAATCAATATTACATGTTGGTAGGTAGCTATACCAATCACATTGAAGTGTATAAATTTAATGCTACTAATGGTGAGGCTAAATTGGTAAGTTCTTTTAACGGTACTTCAAATCCATCTTATTTAACTGTAACCCATAATGGACAATATGTTTATGCAGTTAACGAAAATCATAAAGAGGTACCGGGTGGCGTAAGCGCTTTTTCATTTAATAAAAAAAATGGCACATTACAATTACTCAACTCTACCCCAAGTGGGGGCGATGATCCCTGTTATATTGATGTAGATGCTACAAATACATGGGCTGCAGTTGCTAATTATAGCAGTGGTAGTTTGTCTATGTTAAAAATAAATGCAGATGGATCTTTACAACCTCTTGCCCAGAATATTGAACACCATGGTTATAGCGTAAATGTTACACGTCAGGAACAAGCACATGTGCATTGTACCATTTTTTCACCCGATAATAAATATTTATTTGTTGATGATTTAGGTACTGATAAAGTATATCAATATAAGTTTAACCCAAATAACAGTTCAGAACCATTATCGGAAACAGATACGGCACTGTTTGATGTGCCGGATGGTTATGGCCCTAGGCACCTAACTTTTAGTCCTAATAGAAAATTTGCTTACTTAATTACTGAATTGGCGGGTAAAGTTATTTGTTTTGATTACGATAGTACAACAGGTCGTTTGCATGCTATACAAACCGTCAATTCCTGTACCGTTGGCGACCCTAATGAAAGAGGTAGTGCTGATATACATATAACCCCCGATGGTAAATATTTATATACCTCTAATAGAGGAAAGGCAAATGATATTACTATTTACAGAATTGCTGCAAATGGAACACTAACAGAATTGGGACATCAATCAAGCCTAGGCGTACATCCACGCAATTTTGCTATTGATCCAACAGGAAAATTTTTATTAGTAGCCAATCGCGATACGAACAACATTGTTGTATTTTCAATATATAAAAGCACCGGAATGCTTATGCCAACTGGTGTTCAAATAAAAACAGAAAAGCCTGTGTGTATTAAATTATTTCCTGTTCAATAAAAACTCTTTTAACGCTGAGAAATGTGCAGGCAATACTGTACTGTTTTGTGGTTTACTAAATAAATCTTGAATGCTCTCGGGAATAGGTACCTCTATTTGAGTAGCCTTTTTAACAACATCTGGAAATTTTACAGGATGGGCAGTTGCAGCTATATATCCTTTTAAATTAGGATGTTGCTGTAAATATTGATTTATTGCAGCAAAAGCCACTGCACCATGTGGGTCAAGTAAATAATGATGTTGTTGATAGACTTCTTGTATGGTTTGTAAAGTTGTATCGTCATTAATACTATAACTACTTATTTTATTTTTTAGTGTTTGAAACGATTGATGAAAAATTTCTAGTATTCGAATAAAATTGCTGGGATTGCCCACGTCCATTGCATTTGAAAATGTTGGAACGGCTTTTTTTGGTTGATAAATACCATTGCTTAAATAATCGGTTACAACTTTATTGGAATTACATGCTGCTATGAAATGTTGCACGGGTAAACCTGATTCATGGGCAAGTATAGCTGCACAAATATTTCCGAAATTGCCGCTTGGTACAGATATAACGGGGGGCAATTGCTGCTGCCATTGTTGGTATGCGTAAAAATAATAAAGTTGCTGTGGTAACCATCTTGCTACATTAATCGAATTGGCAGATGTGAGTGTATAATGTTGCTGTAAATCCTTATCTATAAAAGCATCTTTTACCATTGCCTGGCAATCATCAAAGTTTCCCTCAATCTCCAAGGCAGTAATATTATTACCTTGTGTAGTTAGTTGTAATTCCTGCACCTTACTTACTTTATTTTTAGGAAATAAAATAATTACTTCAACACCTTGTACTCCTAAAAAACCATTTGCAACTGCACCACCTGTATCACCTGATGTTGCTACTAAAACGGTTACAGGTTTTGAATTATTCCTGTTAAAATAAGCTAAGCTTCTACTCATAAATCTGGCACCAACATCTTTAAATGCCAAGGTAGGTCCGTGAAACAACTCTAAAGCATGTATAGAAGGTGTAATGGGTATTAATGGGAATGGGAAGTTGATGGTTTCTTCAATAATTTTTTCCAATTGTTGAAGTGGCATGCTGTTGCCTATATAGGGTAACATAACCGTAATGCCAATTTCAATTTTATTGTATTGTTGAATATGATCAATAAATCCTTTTGGTAAAGTAGGAATGGTTTCAGGGAAATATAAACCCTTGTCAGGTGCTTGTCCTTGAATTGTAGCTTGTGCAAAATCAACTACCGGTGATTGTTTATTTAAACTATAATATTTCATTGTTCAAACTTTTCTGTTTGTAGCGTTGTTGTTCATTTTATTTTGAATCCAATATTTTTACACCTTCATGGTTAATGGTGGTAACATAGGTGTTATATGCCAATCCAATTTTGTTATAAACTTCTTGCATAATTTGTTCAACTGAATTGGCTATTTGTAATGTGGTGCTTAGCATAAAAATAGATGGGCCTGAGCCTGATATACCACCACCTAATGCACCTGCCTCTTTGCATTTAATTTTAATTTCATTAAATCCTGGTATAAGTATACTTCTAACGGGCTCAATAATTACATCTTCCAAACTTCTGCCAATTAAATCGTAATCGTGATGTATTAAGCCTGCTACCAAGCCCGCAATATTTCCCCATTGTTTAATGGCGTCTTTTAATAAAATGTTCTGTTTTAAAATTTGCCTAGCATCAGCTGTACGAATTTCAATTTGTGGATGTACAATTGTTACGTACAAATCTGGGGCTTGAATTGGAATGATATCTAAAGGGAAAATAGAACGAATTAAGGTTACGCCGCCATATATAGCAGGGGCAATATTATCGGCATGCTTAACGCCACTGGCCACTTTTTCACCAAACATAGCAAATCGCACCAGTTCTTCTTTAGGAAAATAATTATTGATTAAATGGTTTGCTGCAACCACTACGCCGGCAGCACTTGCAGCACTTGAGCCAATGCCACTTCCAGGTTTAATATTTTTTTTGCTATGTAAAATTAATCCCGGAATTTCAGGAACTGCTTCTAAAAATGCTAATAGTGCGGCACCCGAAACATTTTCTTCAGGGTTTGCAGGTAAATCAAAAGCATCTTCCTGAATAATTTTTATGCCTTTTTCATTGCTGATTGTTAAGGTATAAATATCATTAGGTGCCTGTAATGCAAATCCTAAAATGTCAAAACCGCAAACCATATTGGCAACGGTTGCCGGACTACTAACAGTAACGCTTTGGTGTTTAATTGTTATCATTTTCTAAGTGTGTCAGGTGACTTAAGATTATTGTGCTACTCTAATTATGTCGGCAAAAACACCTGATGCGGTAACGTCTGCACCGGCACCGGCACCCTTTACTACTAAGGGTTGTTCCGGATAACGTTTGGTATAGAAGAGCACAATATTGTCTTTTCCATATAAATGATAAAAATCCGAATTAGATGGAATAGCTCTTAATCCAACCTCTGCTTTTCCATTTTTAAACTCTGCCACAAACTTTAATTTGCAATTATTTTTTTGCGCATTCTCATATAATGCTTTGAAATGTAATTCATGAGTTGCTAATTCATTGTAAAAGTCTTCAACTGTTCCTTCCATACATGAAGCGGGAAGAAAACTATGGTTCTCAACTTCCTCAATTTCCATAGTTATGCCTGATTCACGAGCCAATATCAAAATCTTGCGCATTACATCTGTTCCTCCTAAATCAAGCCTAGGGTCGGGTTCTGTGTAACCCTCATCTTGTGCACGTTTTACTATAGCAGCAAAAGGTTCCTTACCATCATAATGATTAAAAACATAGTTTAAAGTGCCTGATAAAACAGCTTGAATTGAATGAATGCTATCACCACTTTTCATCAAATCGTTTAAAGTTCCAATTATGGGTAATCCGGCACCCACATTGGTTTCAAAAAAATAAGGAGCATTATATTCTCGCGATAAGTTTTTTAATTTTTTATAATTGTTATAAGTTGATGCAGCTGCAATTTTATTACAAGCTACAACTGCTACAGAGTTGGCTAAAAGTTCGGCATATGTTTCAGCTACTTGTTCATTTGCTGTAACATCTACTAAAACACTGTTACGTAAATTTTTTGTAATAATGCTTTTTACAAATGAATGCAAATGCATGGCCGGTGCCTCATTTATTAAATGATGCCATTTTGATAAATCAATACCTTCATCATTAAACAACATATGTCTGCTATTTCCAATTCCGGTTATTCGTATTTGAATATTTAAATTTTCTAACAAATACTTTTGTTGTTGATTAATTTGTTCTATTAATTTACTGCCAACATTACCGGTTCCAACAATAAATAGATTTAATTGCTTGTAGGATGATTCAAAGAAAGCTTCATGTAAAACATTCACTGCTTTTTTTACATCTTTATTGGCTACTACTGCAGAAATATTTCGTTCTGAGGATCCTTGTGCAATAGCTCTTATATTAATGCCATTTCTTCCTAATGCAGCAAACATTTTCCCGGCAATACCGGGATGGCTCTTCATTTTATCACCAACCAATGCCACTATTGATAAGTCGTGTTCTAACTTCAATGGCTCCAATTTTCCGGTATTAATTTCATGTGTAAAATGTTCATCAACAACTTGCTGCGCATTAATTGCATCTGCAGTATTTACTGCTACGCATATTGAGTGTTCGGAAGAGCTTTGAGTAATTAGAATTACATTGATGTTTGCAGAAGATAATGCCTCAAATAAGCGTTTAGAAAAACCGGGTATTCCCACCATGCCGCTTCCTTCTAAACTTAATAAGCTAATAGCGTTGATACTTGAAATGCCGGTAATTATTTCATTTTCTTTTTTAGAAATATTTTCAATAACGGTACCGGGTTGTTGTGGCTCAAAAGTATTTTTTATCCAAATAGGAATAAGTTGTTGCATGGCAGGTTGTATAGTAGGAGGGTAAATTACTTTGGCGCCGAAATGCGATAATTCCATGGCCTCTTTATACGAAGTAGAAGGAATGGTTTTTGCATTACTTACCCAACGCGGGTCAGCTGTCATCATGCCTGTAACATCAGTCCATATTTCTAAAGTATTGGCATGAATAGCTGCTGCAAAAATAGCTGCTGTATAATCAGAACCACCTCTGCCTAAAGTGGTTGTTAGTCCTGCTTCATTTGAAGCAATGAAACCTGGAGCTACAAATAGATTCGCATTGCTATTGTTGATAAATGCTTGAATGTTATTGTTGGTTTCAACAAAATTTACTTGTGCAAATCCAAAGTTGCTGTTGGTAATGATAAGTTTTCGACTATCTATCCAAACATTTTTTATATCAATGGCATTGAAATAGCTGGAAATAATTACGGACGACAGAAGCTCACCGTAACTAATAATTCTGTCTAATGTACGCTTTGAAAGTTCTCCTAATCTGAATACGCCTTCGCAAATATCTTCCAGTTCGTTAAATTTTTGTTTTACATTACTCAGACAACTACTTTGAGCAGTAATCGGCAATAAGTTTTTAATTGTATCTAAATGCCTAGTTTCTAAATTGGCTAACAATTGTTTGTAATCTTCATTTCCTTTAGAGGCTGTTTGACCTGTTTGAATTAAAGCATCTGTAACACCACCCAAGGCTGAAACCACAACTAAACAACGTTGGTTTTGTTTAGCGGTTATAATTTCGCCTACCTTTTTTATATTCTCTGCATTGGCTACTGACGAACCACCGAATTTCATTACTATCATAAAAAAAATTATTTGTATATAAAATTATATGCTATTTAAAATGTAAAAATTAAACTAAAGTGTATAGTTGTTTGAGGAACTAAAATCAGCAAAATTGCCCGGAGTATTATATAAATGTAGTATTACCCTTTACAGGGTAGTTGTTGTTGTGGTAGTAATAGCAAGTATGTTTAAAGTTGTGTACAACATTGCTAATAATAGGTGTTGAATTGATGACATTTATAATTTCGGTTGCTAAGATAAATAAAATTCAATAATTCTACCAAAATATTTATTAATTTTCAACCCTCAATTCTTTTAGGATTCGTATCATTCGTTTAAATTATAAATTTTATTATGTCTGGTTCTGCAAATTTATCCGTATTTCAAAGTCAGGTAGCTATTAAATTTCAGTTATATAATAGTTTGTTTACATCTCTCCCTTTTCATAAAATTGAAAAAACAGGGATCTTGGTGTCAATGCTATTGTTGCATTGTGAAGAAGGATATAAGAAAAAGCAGGCCCCTGCAGAAATTATTGAACATTTTTTTCAAACACAAACAGAAATATTAACCGAACAAGAAAAAATTGATTTGTTATTTCGATTTGTTCAATATGTTGAACGACAAGTTGTTTTGTTTGATGCATTGGAAGATGCTGCTTTTCGCGAAGTAAATGACATGCAAGGTAAGGGTACTGTGAAGCAATTATTAATTGAAGCAGAACAAAAGCAATTGTTAGAAGTTTTAAAAAAACGAATGAATGATTTTCATATTCAATTAGTATTAACGGCACATCCAACTCAATTTTATAGAGGTGCTGTTTTAGGAATCATTCACGATTTATCGAGTGCTATTAATGCAAATAATGAAAAACAGATTTATACTTATTTACAGCAACTGGGTCGTACTCCATTTTTTCAACAACAAAAACCTACTCCTTACGATGAAGCAGTAAGTTTAATATGGTATTTAGAAAATGTTTTTTACCATGCTGCCGGGAAAATTATTTCTTACATGAAAGAAAATATGCCCGATTTATTACAGCCGCATCACACCATTTTGCGAATGGGTTTTTGGCCGGGTGGCGACCGTGATGGAAATCCATTTGTTACGAAAGATATTTCGGTAAAAGTGTCGAACTCATTACGAGAAAGCATTGTAAAATCATATTATACTGAAGTTCGTAAATTAAAACGCAGATTAACTTTTAAAGGTGTAGATACAGCATTAAGCAATTTGGAAAAAAGATTGTATGATAACTTGTTTGTTCCAGGGCATGCATTCGATTTAACCAAAGCCGAAATATTAGACGCACTCGAAAAAATTAAGCATCAGTTAATTTATGAGTATAACCAATTATTTGTAGGGTTAGTTGAATCATTAATAAATAAAGTAGAGTTGTTTGGTTTACATTTTGCAACCTTAGATATAAGGCAGGATAGTAGTATTCACGGAAAAATTTACGAAAACATTATTGCTAACAGCACTATCTTACCCAAAAACTTTAATGATGTATCTGAAAATGAGCAATTGAATTTACTTGCTAATATTTCAAATGTTATAGATACTAATTTACTCACCGATGCAGTGCAAAAAGATACGCTGGAAATTGTTGGCGCTATCCGTCAAATTCAACAGTTAAATGGTGAAGCCGGTTGTAATCGTTATATCATTAGCCATTGCTTTAGTGCTGTGAATGTAATGGAAGTGTTTGGTATGTTTTTAATGATGGGATGGCCTAAAGAAAAAATGTCAATTGATATTGTTCCGCTTTTTGAAACTATTGACGATTTGCAAAATGCAGCACATATTATGGAAACGTTGTACCAACACAACGTGTATCGTGCTCATTTAAAACATCGGAATAACAAGCAAACCATTATGTTAGGCTTTAGCGATGGTACCAAAGATGGGGGTTATTTAATGGCAAATTGGAGTATTTATAAAACTAAAGAAGCTTTAACTGCTATTTCACAACAATACGGCATTGACGTTGTATTCTTTGATGGTAGGGGTGGCCCTCCTGCACGTGGTGGTGGAAAAACGCATCAGTTTTATGCTTCAATGGGTAAAAATATTTCCAATAAGGAAATTCAATTAACCATACAGGGGCAAACAGTAAGTTCAAATTTTGGAACTGTTGATTCAGCGCAATACAATGTAGAGCAACTGATACATGCAGGTATGTACAATGAAATATTTTCCAATAATGCTATTACTTTCAATGAAAAAGAAGAAGTGTTAATGAGTGAAATTGCTTCAACCAGCTATGATGCATTTCTGCAATTAAAAAATCATCCTTATTTTATTGATTTCTTAGTGCATGTTAGTCCTTTAAAATTGTATTCTGAAACCAATATAGGCAGTAGGCCTACCAAACGGGGCAGCTCAACCAAACTAACGTTGAACGATTTGCGTGCCATTCCATTTGTCGGTTCATGGAGTCAAATTAAGATTAATGTAACCGGCTATTTTGGTGTTGGCACTGCTTTGCAAACCGCTGAAAAGCAGGGCAAATGGAATGATATTAAAGCTATGTATCAACATTCTTTATTTTTCAAAACACTGATTGATAATTGTGAAATGGCCATGCAGAAATGTTTTTTCCCATTAACTGCTTTTTTGGCACACGATGAAAAATACAGCGATATTTGGAATATGTTGTTTCATGAATATGAGCTAACAAAAAAATATGTTTTATTGCTGAATGGTAAAACTACTTTAATGGCCGATTATCCGGTTGATCATTTATCTATTCAAATGCGTGAAAGAATAGTACTGCCATTGGTTACTATTCAACAATATGCAATTACTAAAATTAGAGAACTAGAAAATATACCTTCAAAAGAAACGCTGAAAAATACTTACGAAAAATTGGCTATGCGTTGTTCGTTTGGAATTATTAATGCCGGGAGGAATTCTGCATAAACTATTTAAATTAGGCCTTCTTTATAGAAGGCCTTTTGCTTTCTTTTATAAGAAAGTGCTCACAACTTAATAGGTGGTTAGTTTTGGTGAATAACCCAATTGTTGGCTTGCTTAGCCTTTAGCATTTGTTGTGAACGAGCTATTTTTATTTGTTTTATATCTAATATAAAAAAGTAAATACTGCTAATGGCAAATGATAAGCACATGGCTAATAAAATGGCTACCGTTGCTTCTTCTTTTAGGATAGAATGATCAAATGCCAGTGTTGTTGTAAAAATGGACATGGTAAAACCTATGCCGGCTAATGTTCCCATACCTATAAATTGAATCCAAGATGTTTTAGCGGGTAAATGTGCAATTTTGAAATATACTAATATCCGACTAAATAAAAAGATGCCAATTGGCTTACCAACTACTAAACCTAAAAGAATGCCCATACTAATGGGCGTAAATATATTTTGCCATATATTGTTAGGTAAGATTATTGCCGTATTGGCTAAAGCAAATAAAGGTAGAATGATGAAGTTGACAGGAGTATGAATTATTTTCTCTAGTTTGTTTAAACTGCTAATGGGTAGTGCTAATGCTACTAATACACCGGTTATTGCAGCTTCTATACCTGATTGATAAAGACAATACCATAACGCAATAGATATGATAATGTATAATGCTGAATTTTTTGTTTTAGTAAAATTCATCAGCAATAGGATGCCGTATAAAACTACCGCAGCAATAAAATAATTTAAATGAATAGCACCACCATAAAAAAAAGTTACAATAATAATTGCACCCAAATCATCAATAATAGCTAAAGCCATTAAAAATATTTTTAGGGAAACAGGGAATC